>ERZ1035041.454-NODE-454-length-18804-cov-4.813590_pt1 | contig 18804 bp, 13 predicted proteins | sample MGYA00520684_ERZ1035041 | MGnify/ENA primary metagenome ERZ1035041 (study PRJEB33766, sample SAMN09781699) | gut metagenome | biome: gut microbiome | host: Homo sapiens | place: Madagascar | study: EMG produced TPA metagenomics assembly of the PRJNA485056 data set... | reverse complement strand
TATTCATGATCTTCATGCAGGCGCCGATGGCTCTTTACAGCTTCTGGAAATGGCAGGGCAGGAAAAAAGAAACCGAAGCGATTATGAAGAAAATGAACCACAGGGAATTGACCTTTATGATTGTCGGCGCGATTGTGTTATTCGCGGTTATGACAGGTATTCTGTCTGCAATAAACGGTGCGTTCAACGCAAACGTGCTGTTTGACACCTTTTTCTTTGTCTGCAGCGTAACGGCATGCATCGGCCTGGCAGCCTGCTACAAAAACGCGTACATTGTAAATCTCGGTTCCGGAATCGGAGGAACAATCCTCTGGCTGTATAAGGCGATTACGATGGGAACCGGAATTTCCATGGCAGTATTTTTCGCGATCGTTGCGCTCAACTCCGCACTGGCTGTGCATCAGCAGTATGGGAAAGCGGCCGGGAAAGTAAAAAACGGCCTGAAAAATCTGAGAATATCTGTGATAACCCGGTGAGGTGGATAGCGACAGGTAAAAAAGTATGGTATGATAAAAGACACCGATAACAAAAAGGAGGGGTTTTCTATGAGCAGCAAAATGACTGTCAAAAAGGAAGCGATTATGGCCCGATTTGGGGGAATGGGGTTCCATAACAGCGAAGCAAACGTCTGGCGGGAGATGGATGACGTCCAGTTCAACCAGTACGTCGGCAAGGTTTATCGGGAGCTTTCGCCCGGTTTTTCCAGAATGTGGGGAGGCTTTCCGGAATGGACGAAGGAAGAGATGGACGCGTTCGCAGAATACTGTGAAAAAATGCAGTGTAAGGTTGGTGCAACAATCTATCTGACCGGGCATTGCGTGCGGTATGAGACGGACGAGGAGTTGACTGCGTATGCATCGAATGTTGCAGATCGTCTGGAGTATCTGATCTATGAAAAGGGTCTGAGCAACGTTAAGATTTATTGTATGTCCAACGAACTGAGCCTGGACGACTGGGGAGACCTGGCATTTGAAATGGCGACGTTCAAAAAATACCATACATACCTGTACAATGAATTTGCGCACAGACATCTGCCGGTTTACCTGCTGGCAACCGACGCTTCCCCGATGGAGCGCTGGGAGACGGTGGAATGGGCGATTGCAAACGGCATGGTTCCGATTTCCAACGTGTTCGGCGGACATCATTATGTAAATGATTTCGAAGCGGAGGATCTGGATTTTTATAAGATTTTTAAGCGTCACTGCTCTGACGTTGTCAATATGTTAAAGCCTTACGAGCGCCGTTTTATTCTGGGCGAGTTTGGTCTGGCGCAGGCATTCAAGCAGGGACAGAACAATATTAATGGCGTAAAGATGGACGTGTGTGATGCCTTCTATAACGGAAAGGAATCCTACTCTGCGCTGCAGATCTGTGAGATGGCACTGGCAGCAGTTAATGCCGGCGTGTATGCGATGGCACTCTGGACCTTTGTAGATGTTCCGAATCCCCGTGACCTGCAGTACCGTCTGAACAAATGGGGATTGCTGCGCTGGGATGATACGGATTACGGCGCACGGGACTGGCTGTATGCCTATGGCCTGCTGGTTCGCTATTTCCGGAAAAATTCCAAACCTCTTACGATTTCCTCCGAGGACTATCTGCTGCGCAGCGGCGGCGTTGTAAACGATGACGGTTCCTTCTCTGTTGCGATCGTCAATCGTCACAAAGAGCCTGTTGAGATCGATATTTCTCTGGAAAATCTGAAATCAGACAAGGCTCTGCGCAGATATCTGTATGATTCTGCCAATGTGCCCCGCAGCAAATTTGCAGACCTGCAGGATTACGATGAACTGATTGCATGCGCCGGCAACAGCGTGCATGTGACCGTTCCGGCAAGCTCCATCGTTCTGCTGACAACGGATTACACCGATCATAAGCCGGCAGCAATTACAGGTATTTGTGCAGAAGACGGGACAGTTACCTGGGAAGCCTCTACAGAGGCAGAGCATCGCTATTATCGTGTATACAAGGGCGATTCTGCAGACTTTGTTCCGACAAAGGAAAATCAGGTTGCCTCCACCATCGCAACGTCCTTTACGGATCCTGACGCAGCGCCCGGATTCTATAAAGTGGAATCTGTCGATGCATGGGGAAATCACTAAACAGCGTTAAAGCGAACCAGACGGGGAGAAGTCCAGCGGATTTCTTCCCGTCTTTTGCTGATTTTCGGAGACAAATGAAGAAAAGAAGGCTATAATCTATAGTCAGAATGTGAATAGCCGACAGACAGCGAAAAAATATGCCGGCAGCTGTAGCGAGCGACAAAAATGAGGAGAAACGGTGACAGAAATGACCTATAACGAAGCGATAGAATGGATGGATTCAAGACACTGGAGCGGAACGGGGAAAGGGATCGTGCGGTCACAGGAGCTTTTGGAACGGCTTGGAAATCCGCAGGACAAGCTGAAATTTGTACATGTGGCGGGTACGAACGGCAAAGGTTCGGTCTGCGCGTGCCTGTCGAAAATTCTGACAGCAGCTGGTTATCAGGTTGGACTGTTTGTTTCTCCCCATTTAAAACGTTTTAACGACAGGATTTATTTTAACGGAACAGAGATCGGAGACGAAGATTTTGCGAGGTTGGCGTCACGGATCCGAACACAGGCAGAAGTCATGAAGGATGCGCCGACGGTGTTTGAGATCATGACGGCAATGGGGATGCTGTATTTTGCAGAAAAACAGTGTGATCTTGTAATGTTGGAAGTCGGCATGGGCGGCAGGCTGGATTCCACCAATGTGATCCGAACACCGGAGGCTGCTGTTATCACCTCCATCGGACTGGATCATACAAAGGAGCTGGGTGATACACTGGAAAAAATCGCGGGAGAAAAGGGCGGCATCATAAAAACAGGCGGCACGGTCATTGTGGACGGAAGCAATACAGCAGTTATGCCGGTATTTGAAAAAATCTGTCAGAAAACAGGCGCGCTGCTTGTTACAAGCGCGCCGGAACAGATCCGGAATGTTGTGTTAAGTCCGGCGGGTGAGGTTTTTGATTATAAGGATCTGAAAGAGCTTCATCTCTCTTTGACAGGTGTCTATCAGATGAATAACGCGGCGGTGGTCATAGAAACTCTTCGTGTGCTGGAACAAAAAGGGTATAGGATCGGTGAAGCTGCTCTGCGCAAGGGGCTTTCAGAGGTGTATTGGCCGGGACGCTTTGAGCGCCTGCATGAGCAGCCGACCTTTCTGGTGGATGGCTCCCATAACCCGGACGGCATCCGGGCACTGCTGAAAAGCCTGCGCAGTTATTTTCCGGATAAAAAAATCCGTTTCCTGCTGGGGATTCTTTCTACAAAGGATGTCAGCACAATGCTGCAGCTGATCGAACCCTTGGCAGAGGAAATCGGCGTGATTATGCCGCCGTCTGAAAAAGCGATGGATAATGAAAGAATGGCGCAGCAGATCAGCCGGGAATGTGCGGTAAGGACAACGGCATTTGATTCGATCGAAGAAGGGGTACGCAGTATGATCGAAAATGCTGAAAAGGAGGATGTGATCTGTGCAACCGGCTCGCTGTATTCGATTGAAGAGATCCGTACCTGCGCAAACCGGGAATTTCATCAAAACTGCGGAGGCTGTGAGAGACTGTGACATCGGAAGAAACTGCGCGCTTTACTGCAGCAAAGGAGCGGATCATTGGTAAAAACCGGGAACGCAATGGTATTGGCACCCTTTCGGAAAAGACGGTTCACGCGGTGTTGAAAAACTATTACGCTCCGGATGAAACGCAGCATGAAATCCCGGTGGAGGGCTGCGTGGCAGATATATTTAATGGAAAAGAGATTATCGAAATCCAGACCAGAAGCTTCGATCGGATGCGCCCGAAACTGGAACGGTTCCTGCCGCTGTATCCGGTGACGATCGTGTACCCGATCCCATATTGCAAGCATATTTTCTGGATCGACGAGGAAACCGGAGAAATTTCCGGCGGACGGAAATCTCCATTAAAGGGAAGTCCTTATCTGGCATTTAAGGAGCTGTACCGGATCAAAGCTTATCTGCAAGATCCGAACCTGACGATCCGGCTCACGTTTCTGAATATGGAAGAATATAAGCTGTTAAATGGCTGGAGCCGGGACAAAAAACGTGGCTCCAGCCGTTATGACAGAATTCCTGTTTCCATTGAAAGGGAAGTGGAATTTACCTGTGCACAGGATTATGTCCAGTTGATTCCCTACGATCTGCCGGAGCCGTTTACGTCCGCGCAGCTCGGCAAAGCTGTCCATATCCGAAAGGAGCAGGCTGGCATTGTGTGCAATATTCTTCATGATCTCGGTGTGATGAAGCGGGAGGGCAAAAAAGGAAATGCATATCTCTACAGGGTGGTGGAGGTATGAGCTTCGATGGACACAATATCATCCAGAAAAATCTGCATTCCATCCTCCAGTGTGAGGATGCGCTGGAAGAGGTCGAGCTTTTTGACCGTGCCGGATATAGAAACATAGGAACCGCCCTGTTTGCGTATGTCAGGACAAAAAAAGGTAATGGAAATCAGCGGTTTTTCGGAGAGATGTTCGAGAAGCCGCTGAAATTTTATGTCGAGAAGCTCTTGCATATCTTCGTTGAGTAGGATCTTTTCCTTCGTCAGGCGTGCTGTTTCCGAAATGGCGGAGTCATAGCCGGTGAGAGCGGCAAAGGGAGAAAACTGGGCCGCGCGGTCATGCATGGACATCTGAGGATGCGTTTTGGAAACGTGGTGCGGAAGATGGATGATATCGCTGTAGTCTGGCTTCATGCCTTATGTCCTCCAATCTGGTTGTTGCGGTCTTTGGCGGTTGCGCCCTCTTCGAGGTTCATCGCCTTGAGCACTGCATTTTTACCGAATTTCTTTCGGATGGAAAGCATCGCCTCCTGCAGCTTTCGCTCACGCTCCAGGTCAGCAGCGTCGGCTTTCTGTTTTTGTTCTTCTGCTGCATAATCTGTGAAAAGATCGAGCTGGATAAAGCGGTCTTTCTTTTGCAGAGCAGTGTCCTCCGGGATAATGTGGTTGGCGACAATATTCAGCCGGCGGATCAGGAGTGTCGGATCGATAAGACGATCGAAAAGATCGACGGCGGCGTTCATGATCCTGTGGGAAGAGGAGGTATAGTCGTCCAGATTTTGGGTCCCATGCGCCTGCTTTGGAATTGAGCGGCCGTAGCGGTCTGTTTCGATGGAACCGTGATAGGCGGATCTGCGGGAGGGATCGGACAGGTTTTCGATATCGTAGCCGACGGTGAGGACAATCTGGTCGGTTACGATTTTTTTATTTACAAGATCGAGGGCGAGCTGGTCTGCCATTTCCTTTAAAACGAGCTTTGCTTTGTCTGTCTCATACGGACAATGCAGAACCTGTCCGGAGCTGATGCTGTTGGTTTCCGGTCTGTAGGCTTTGATTTCCGGGACAGTGCAGGGTTCAAAGCCCCAGGCGTGGTCGATCAGAAGCTCTGCATTTTTTCCGAAAAGCCGATAGAGCAGGTCTTCATTTTTGACAGAGCAGCGTGCGATATCCCCCATCGTGAACAATCCGTTTTCGGCAAGCTTTCTGGCATAGCCGTGACCGATGCGCCAGAAGTCAGTGAGGGGCTGATGTGCCCAGAGCTTTTGCCGGAATGTCATTTCATCGAGAAAAGCGATGCGCACGCCGTATTCATCTGCCGGGAGGTGCTTTGCCTCGATATCCATTGCAACCTTGCAGAGAAAAAGGTTCGTCCCGATGCCGGCAGTAGCGGTGATTCCTGTCGTATCCAAGACATCGAGAATGATTTTACGGGCAAATTCGCGGGCAGTCATCTCGCTGGCGGGCAGATAATCCGTGATGTCCATAAAAACCTCGTCGATGGAATAAACTACGATATCCTCCGGCGCGACGTATTTCATATAGATAGAATAAATTCTGGTGCTGCATTCCATATAATGCGCCATCTGGGGCGGCGCGATCAGAAAATCGACGGCGAGTGCCGGATTTTGAGAAAGCTCCGAGAAAAAATGGGATGTACCGGAAAGTATCTGTCCGGGTGCATGCTGTTTTCGTTCGATATTGACTTCCCGGACTCGCTGTTTTACTTCAAAAAGACGGCTTCGTCCGGATATGCCAAAGCTTTTCAGAGATGGTGTGACAGCAAGACAGATTGTTTTGTCTGTGCGGCTGATGTCTGCCACGACAAGGTTGGTATCAAGGGGGTCAAGGCCGCGCTCCCGACATTCTACGGAAGCGTAAAAGGACTTTAAGTCGATGGCAATATAGATGCGGTCTTCCATGGAATGTTGGTCTCCTTTCTTTATTTCATAGGAAAATGCGTCCTATGAAATAAAAACGCTCCGCGAGGATGCGCACTCGGCGCAAGGGTAGATGGTTGCCGAGGCAACCGCGCCTCGGCGCGAGAATGTGCCAAGGCACATTCTTTTTTACAACATTGCAGTGGCTTTTTTATATTATACACAAACTGATGTTCGCTTTGCAAAGGAAATCTTTTTATTCATGACAATAGAATGCTCGCAGAGTGTGCATTCTATTGTTTGGTTTCCTATTTTTTCGAACAGTCCTTCAGAAAGATGATATAATGAGCGAAAGTGAGTCAACATGCTTGCATGATTGACGAACGGCGAAATTATTGAGTGAGCTATGCTCACGATATAATGAGCACGAAAGAAAAACAAGCGACGCCGAAGGCGGCATTTGTTTTTCTCGTGCCATTAGCGAACGAGCAGCCTGCGCAGCAGGCGGGAAAGCGCGTCAGCGCGGGCTCGTGAGCGAGCGAGAGCGCAAGAGAGCGGGAACAAGCGAAGCCTGCTCATCGCGAACGGCGAATGTCGATCATGAACGAAGTTCATGATATACTATCATCTATAGGATGCCCAGGGTGAAAAGGAGGATTCCTTATTATGTTCAGACAAGGAAAACAGGCTGTGAAAAAACCGGCACAGCAAAATGTTGTAATCATTTATGCCGATGATCTTGGGTTTGGGGATCTTGGATGTTATGGAAGCAGGAAGATCGATACCCCGAATCTGGACAGGCTATGCGCAGAAGGATTGAAATTCACCAACGCATATTCCACCTCTGCGGTTTGTACGCCTGCACGCTTCAGTATCCTGACAGGGCGTTATCCGTTCCGGAATGATCAGGCACATATCCTGCCGGGAGATGCAGGCTGCATTATCAAAAGAGAGCTTGATACCCTTCCAAAGCTGTTTCAGAGAGCGGGGTATCATACCGGAATTGTTGGAAAATGGCATCTGGGGCTGGGAGATGGCAGCAAACCGATCGACTGGAATCAGGAGATCGATCTGACACCGATAGACCTTGGTTTTGAGGAATCGTTTATTTTTCCGGCAACGGCAGACCGAGTGCCCTGTGTATTCCTGGAGGGACGCTCGGTGGTAAACCTGGATCCAAAAGATCCAATCGAGGTTTCCTACGAAGCAGAATCTCCCTTTGAGGATATTCCGACGTATTATAAAAACCCGGAGCTTCTGCGCGTGCGTTCTTCTCACGGACACGATAAGAGCATTGTAAACGGCATCGGAAGGATTGGCTATATGCGCGGCGGAAGCAAAGCGGTCTGGAAGGATGAAGAGCTGGCGGAAACCTTTTTAAATCGGGCAAAGCAGTTTATTTCAGACAGCTGCAGGGCAGAAAAACCATTCTTTTTGTATTATGCCCTTCATCAGCCCCATGTACCCCGCGTGCCCTCTGCACGCTTTGAGGGCGCGACCGGACTGGGACCCAGAGGAGATGTGATCGCAGAGCTTGACTGGTGCGTTGGGGAAGTGATGGCTGCGCTGGAAAAAGAAGGGATTCTGGATAACACTATGATTATTTTTTCCAGTGATAACGGACCGGTACTGGATGACGGTTATCTGGACAGAGCATATGAATTAAACGGAACGCATCGGGCAGCAGGACCGCTGAGAGGCGGAAAATACAGCAAGTTTGACGGCGGCACCAGGATTCCGTTTATTGTATACAGTTCTGCGCTGACACACCGGGGCGTTTCCGAGGCGCTGATCAGCCAGGTGGACCTGTATGCTTCCTTTGCACACATGCTTGGCATTGAAACAGGAGAGGACAGCGCGGTAGATAGCCAGGACAGGTACGCGGCGTTGATCGGAGAGGACCCTGCAGGCAGATCAGAACTGATGACAGAGGACTTAACCTGCGGGAAAATGCTGCGCTGCGGCAGCTGGGTATACTTATCTCCCAGCGAAGGAGCTCCATATATGCCTTTTACCAGGATTGAAACCGGATTATCGAAGGATCCGCAGCTTTACAATATGGATTACGATATCGGGCAGCAGAACAACATCGCCTGGGATTATGCAGATCAGGTGGAGAAGATGGAGAAGCGTCTGCAGGAGATTCTGACAAGCGAAAGCACCAGATAAAAGGAAAAACAAAGAATGCCCGGAAGATCCGGGTAGAAAGGATTGAAAAATGGCAGGATATCTGATTAAAGAAACCACTTGCGAGGAACGCAAACAGATCGTGGAGGAGGCACTGGGCAATCTGTCCGCCAGCTGCGACGGCTGTATGGCGGGACTTGCGGATATGTATCAGGATTACATCGACGGTAAAAAAGAAATCCGTGACATCAATATGGAATTCAATGCCAGATACGAGAGAGGAGACATGGATCGGGAAGAAAGAAGAAGCTGCCCGATGTCTGTGTAAAGGGAGAAAGAATAGAAAGACAGAAATCAGCCGGGGCGCGATGGTGCGTTCCGGCTGATTTTATCCTAATCGAAACTGTCAGTTGATAAAACATTGGGAGGATGTGCTCCAAAAAGGCGGGCTTTTATCAGGCTTCACATTTTTTTCACGGAAAAAAGTGGAAGCTTTAAGGTTATTTTAAACTTGCTGTACTATACTGGGCAGCATCAAAGAGATAAAAGTGACCGTTGGCGCAAAGCGCCTGCAGAAAGGAGCTATTTATGAAGAAAAAATATATGGCGATCGTTTTGGGTATGAGTGTTGCGCTTGCATCCGTGACCGGGTGCGGCAGCCAGACGGAGCAGACGCAGACAACAGTGGAAACGACAGCAGAGGCGGACGCTTCAGAGAAAACGGAGGCGCAGGGGGATGTGATTTATGGCGAGGTGACATCTGTGACAGATACGAGTGTCACGATTCAGGTCGGGACGATGAAAGAGGGCGGAGCGACTGAGAAGCCGGACGATGCGAATGGTGCAGACAGTGCTCCGGATGGTATGCCGGAGGATCAGCCGTCCATGCTGGAACTGGATGGAACGGAGCAGACCATTGCCGTGACAGCGGACACCGTAATTACGCGGCAGCAGATGGGCGGACCTGGCGAAGCAGGAGAAAATAGAGCACCAGAGAAACCGGCGGATGCAAACGCGCCCGCGGACGGAACCGGCGCGGATGGAAGCGCAGCAGACAAGGAGAGCGCAGCTGAAACCGGCGCGGGCGTGACAGATGCAGCGCCTGAGAAACCGGATGATGCGGGCAGCATGGATAAAACCGACGCCGAGGGTGCGGCAGGCGCTCCCGAGCAGCCCGGCACCGATGCAGTCTCTGAAACACTGCAGCTGTCTGATCTGGAAGCGGGCGACACTGTTGCGATTACGCTGGATGCAGATGGAAACGCTGCTGCGATCAGCGTCTTTTCAATGGGCGGCGGCATGGGTCAGCCCGGCGGTGGGCAGAATGAGAAGCCGGACAGCTATGCAGCACTGCAGGAGTATACTGAGGATACAGAGCTTTCCGGGGAGACGATCGACTCCACGGGAACAGATGAAAATGCAGTTCTGGTATCAAATGGTGCGACGGTCAGCATTGACGACAGCACGATTACCCGGACATCCTCGAACAGCACAGGCGGCGACAGTTCAAGCTTTTACGGTGTCGGGGCGGCAGTGCTTGTGACGGACGGAACGGCGAAAATTTCTGACAGTACGATCCATACGGACAGCGCTGGCGGAGCCGGAGTATTCGCCTATGGCGACGGCGTTGCGTATGTATCTGACAGTACGATTACGACGAAGCAGGATACAGCAGGCGGCATTCATGTAGCGGGCGGCGGCACCTTGTATGCATGGAATCTGGATGTGGAAACGAACGGAGAATCGTCCGCTGCGATTCGCAGCGACAGAGGAAGCGGAACGATGGTCGTAGATGGCGGCAGATATACCTCGAACGGAACGGGTTCTCCGGCGATTTACAGCACAGCGGATATTTCGGTTCATAATGCGGAGCTGACGGCAAACAATTCCGAAGCGGTCTGCATCGAGGGTCTGAACAGTCTGCGCCTGTATGAATGCGATCTGACTGGTTCCATGCAGGATCTGAGCCAGAACGACTGCACCTGGAACGTCATTTTGTATCAGAGCATGTCCGGCGATTCGGAGGTCGGAAACAGCACATTCGAGATGATCGGAGGCTCTCTGACTGCGAAAAACGGCGGCATGTTCTATACGACGAACACAGAATCTTCTTTCTATCTGGAAAATGTGGCGATTACGAATGCGGACAACAGCGACTTTTTCTTAAAGTGCACCGGAAATGAAAATCAGCGCGGCTGGGGAGCTGCCGGAGCAAACGGCGCGGATTGCCTGTTTACCGCAAAGGATCAGGAAATGGAAGGCGATGTGATCTGGGACAGCATCAGTCAGCTGGATTTTTATCTGACCGGAAACAGCACGCTGACCGGAGCATTTGTGCAGGATGAAAGCTGCGCAGGAAACGGCGGCGACGGCTATGCGAACCTGTATATCGGCGAAAACAGCACCTGGGTAGTGACCGGGGACAGTGCGGTAACGAATCTGAGTTGTTCCGGAAAAATTGTGGATGCGGATGGAAATACGGTTACCGTAAAAGGCACGGACGGAACTGTTTATGTAAAAGGTGACAGCAGCTATACGATTACAGTAAAAAGCTGGTCTGACAGCGCAGATTTAAGCGGTGCAGGCAGTGCGGACAGCTGGTCTGACCACGAGGAGCAGAAAGAAATGGACGAAATAGCACGTCTTTTTTAAAAACCTTTACGAAGCATTTACGAAGTTTTACAAACCGTTGGTAGTTGATACTGACGGTTTTTTTTATAATCGAAACTGTCAGTTGATAAAAACACAACAGAGGAGAAAGATTGAAAAATAAAATTTTTCAATCGCGAGATTTGTGTCTGCGCGCACTTGACACAAACTCGGCATGCGCAAAAAGCGTGCGCAGAAATGAGGAAAAAGATGAAAAAATTTATCAGCCTTGTTCTGGCAGGTATCATGACATTTTCCCTTGCGGCCTGCGGACAGAATGCAACTGCAAATCAGACCGCTGTACAGAATCAGAGTACAGCAAACGAGGAAAACGCTGCAAATGAGGCAGCGGATACTGCAGAAAGTGCAGCCACAGCCAGCACGGATTCGATGGAATTGACCATGTATTTCCCGGTAGCAGTTGGCGGCGGCCCGGATGCTCTGATTGATGCGCTGTGCTCGCAGTATCATGAAGAAAATCCGAATATTACGATCAAACCGGTATATGCCGGAAGTTATGCGGACACCCGTACAAAGGTACAGGCTGCGATCAAGGCAGGCAATACACCGGATATGGCAATCATGTTTTCGATCGATCTGTATTCCCTGCTGGCAATGGATGCGATTGCAGATATCGACAGCTTCTGTACGACGGATGCAGACAAAGAATGGCTGAACGGTTTCTACGATGGATTCATGATGAACAGCCGTGACGGAGAGACTACCTACGGTATTCCGTGGCAGAGAAGTACCATTGTGCTTTACTACAATAAAGAAGCGTTTCAGGAAGCAGGATTGGATCCTGAGAAAGCACCTTCCACATGGGATGAGTTGAAGGAGGATGCGAAGAAGCTGACAAAAGCGGACGGTTCTCAGTATGGCATTGAAATTCCTTCTGACGGCTATGCTTACTGGATGCTGCAGACCTTCTGCAATCAGCAGAGTGGTTTTAACCTGATGAACAATACCGGTACGGAAGTTTATTACAATGACGAAAGAACCGCAAAGGGACTTGAGTTCTGGAAATCCCTGGCGGAGGACGGCTCCATGCCTTCTGGAATTGTCGCGTGGGCAACAACACCTTCTGATTTCATTGAAGGAAAAACAGCGATGATGTATCATACGACAGGCAATCTGACAAATGTAAAAAACAATGCAGCCTTCGATTTCGGTGTGGCAATGCTTCCAGCGGATGAAACCCCAGGTTCTCCTACCGGCGGCGGAAACTTCTATATTTTCAAAGGCGTATCCAAAGAGCGTCAGCAGGCTGCGTTTGAGTTCATCAAGTGGATGACGGATGATGAAAGAGTTGCCCAGTGGAGTATCGACACCGGTTATGTTGCGACCAGACCTGCCGCATATGAGACGGAGCGCATGAAACAGTACGCAGAAGAATTCCCGTATTGCCTGGTAGCAAGAGATCAGCTGGAATATGGTTATGCAGAATTATCTACCTATAATCAGGCGGAGGTTCAAAAAGCGATTGATGATGCGATCTCGTATGTCATGACCGACCAGAAGGATGTAAAATCCGCGCTGGAGGAAGCGCAGACAACTGCGGAAAATATTTTAAAGGCTTATCAGTAAACAAAATGTACGCACTGCAAAATTCGATTTCATTGTCTTGAATAATACGGGTTATCCCGGGAAAAAGACCAGTCTGTCGTCTTAGCGCAGACTGGTTTTTCCGGATAGAGAAAAAGTGAGGAAAGAGTATGGCAGAAACAATGATGCCGGAAGTAAAGCTTGGCGCAGAGAATCCGCTGTTTTCCCTGAAAACGACAAACAGAAAAACAATAACGGAATATGATAAAGCGCTGAAAATAGAGATTAGCAATAAATGGAAAAGAACACGGACGGCATGGCTTTTGCTGGCACCGTCGCTTGTGTTTCTGACGATTTTTACGATTTATCCGATTATCAAAAGTATCATCAACAGTTTTTATCTGGATAATCTGTCGGTAATGCAGCCGGTATTTGCAGGATTGTCTAATTATAAGGCATTGTTTCAGGATTCGGTTTACTGGGAATGTTTCTGGAATAACCTGTTGATTGCGATTGTGACAGTACCGGTCAGTATCGGGCTGGCAGTAGCGATGGCGATGTTTGCAAACAGCTTAAAATGGGGGAAAGCGATTGCAAGACTTGGATTTACTTATCCTACGTTTATTCCGCTTGTAGCGGCGGCCAATATCTGGATGTTTATCTATACGCCGATTTACGGATTGCTTGGATACATCAATCCGAACTGGAGATTTCTGGCGGATGGAAAGACCGCGATCTGGGCGATTATGGTAATGCTGATCTGGAAGCAGGCAGGCTATATTATGTTATTTTATGTTGCAGGCCTGCACGGAATTTCCAGAGAGCTGTTTGAAGCGGCAAAGATCGACGGGGCAAACGGATTGCAGATATTCAGACGCGTTACCTGGCCGATGTTAAAGCCGACGACAATCTATGTGCTGATTATTACGCTGACGAACGCCTATAAAATGGTAGACCATCTATATATCATGACAAAGGGCGGTCCGGGTAATGCGACGAATGTGCTGCTATTCTACATCTATCAGACCGGGTTCGATTACTGGGATACCGGAAAAGCTTCTGCAATGACAGTTATTCTGGTAGCGCTTTTGCTGGTGGTGACAAGCGTGTGCTTCTTTGTGCAGGATAAAAAAGCATATTACAATGATTAGAGACTGCTGAATTTTGGCAGATAAAGGACAGGAAATATGGTAAATACAAGAGCTATGGCTATTCAGACAACGAGAAAATATCGTCCGGTTCCGGTGGGACAATTGTTGATAAACGGCATAATGCTGTTGTTTCTGGCAGTATCCATGATTCCGTTAATCTGGGTGATCCGAACTGCATTTATTCCAAAAGACCTGGCGTTGGATCTGACAGCGCTTGCGCAGCCCACGCTTGACAATTTTAAACGGGTGTTGGCGGCAGCCCCTTTTGGAAAATATTATGGCAATACGATTTTCATTACGGCGGGGGGTCTGCTGATTCTTTTTGTATTGATTACACTGGCTGGATATGCGTTTGCGAGAATTGATTTTTATGGATCAAAAGTTTTATTTGTTCTCTTTTTATCCCAGCTGATGATCGCTCCGGAGGTGTTGATCCTGCCGAATTATTCCATGATGGCGAAATGGGGACTTACCGATACGAAGATCGGCATTATGCTTCCGTTTTTTGCATCAGCGATGGGAACGCTGATCGTGAGACAGACGATGAAAACAATACCATACGAGCTGGAGGAAGCAGCCAAAATGGATGGTGCAAATCTGTTCGAAATCCTTTGGAAGGTTTATGTGCCGCTCTTGAAGCCGGCTTATGTATCGTTTGGAATGATTTCTGCATCCTTTCAGTGGAACAACTTCCTCTGGCCGCTTGTTATGACGGATTCCGTTGAAAAAAGACCGCTTTCTCTGGGGCTTGCCATGTTTGCGATGTCTTATGAAACCGGAGTGCAGTGGAGCGATGTGAGCGCTGCAACGGTACTCGTATGTGCGCCGCTGCTGATTTTATTCTTTGTGTTTCAGAGACAGTTTATGGAAAGTTTTATGCATTCGGGAATTAAATAATACAGTCGATACCATAAAAGTGCAGGACGGATAAGGTTCTGCACTTTATTTATGACAATAGAATGCTCGCAGAGCGTGCATTCTATTGTTTGTGCGCTTTTTTACAGCGTTGACAGTGTCGAAACGGACAGATATAATAGCAGCAGAGTAAAATCGGAGGAAAGGTTTGGAAGAAGAAATTGGAAAAAAAGTACGATTTGACCAAGGGAGATGTTTTCCGGACGATCCTGATGTTTATGTTGCCGATCCTGGCAGGAAACGTATTTCAACAGCTGTATTCTGCTGTGGATACGATCATCGTGGGTCGTACCCTTGGTTCTGACGCGCTGGCGTCGGTGGGAAGCATCGGAAGTCTGCAGTTTCTGGTGTTTGGATTTTGTTCCGGCCTTGCCGGCGGTGTGACCGTTGTGACATCTCAGTTTATTGGCGCAGGAAAAACGGAAAATGCGAGACGTTCCACAGCGGTGATCTATATGATCTGGGCGGTGGTTTCCCTGCTTTGTACCGTGGTAGGTATTGTCTGTCTGCCAGGGCTTTTGCATATTTTGAATATGCCGGAAAATCTGTTTCAGCGTGCGTATGCTTATCAGCTGGTCTGCTTTATCGGACTTGGAGGACAGCTTTTATACAACGTGGAATCAAGTCTTTTGAGGGCGATCGGAAACAGTAAAGTACCGCTTATTTTTCTGATCATTTCCTCTGTGTTGAATATTATACTGGATTTTGTGTTTATTCTGGCGTTTCATATGGACGTGGTCGGAGCAGCTGCAGCGACGATCCTGGCCCAAAGCCTTTCCGGGGTCGGCTGTCTGATCTACAGCTTTCGGAAATATCCGCAGCTGCGTGTCAGAAAAGAAGATTTTAAAATATCCTTTGCTTTTTTAGCGGATCACCTCCGGGTAGGGCTGCCGCTTTCCATTCAGGACTCCATTACGGGCATCGGAATGATGGTATTTCAGAGTGCGTTAAACGGGATGGGTGCAGATGCGATTGCGGCATACACTGCATGTAATAAGCTGGAAACCTTTGTCGTGATGCCGATGTATTCGATCGCAGTTGCCATGGTAACGTTTACAGCACAGAATTTCGGGGCGAAGCAATATCAGAGAATTCGAAAAGGAATGAAGGTTTCCCTTTTGAGCTGTCTCTTTTTCAGTGTTGTGGTAGGCGGATTGATCATTGTATTCTGTAAGCCGCTCGTTTCGATTTTCGTTGGAAGCGGTGCAGTAGAGGTGATCCGGCTGTCCAGAATTTATAACAGTATTGAAGCCAGCTGCTTATGGTGTGCGGCACTGTTGTTTACCTACCGTGGCGCAGTGCAGGGAACCGGAAATACGAAGATCCCGATGATGGGCGGATTTTTGGAGCTTCTCATGCGCGTTTTTGCAGCACTTTGCTTAAGTCGTATCTGGGGCTTCCCGGGACTGGCAATGGCGTATCCGCTGGCGTGGATATTTGCGGCGCTGTTAAACATGTGGTATTATCGGAAGCTGGACAAAAATGATTTTCAGTGTACCAGAACTTCATCAATATGAAGAAGAATATGTTCCATGAGATAGAGGAGGACGAGTTGCTCGTCCTCCTTTGTCATGCTGGAAATCGGCTGCAGGAGAGTAATGTGGAGAATTGAGGTATCCAGAGAGCTTTCTGTAACTGCAAAGGCACAGAGACATTCTTTGCCCAATACGGAAACCTGTGCCTGAATATCACCGGTCATAACCTGGTCATAGGAGCTTTTCAGGCGGTCCAGAATGTCAAAAATCGCATAGATAGTCATACGCCGCGGACAGCTTAGATCCTGTTTGAGCGTGAACATGAGAGAACCCTCCTATTACATTTTCCAATGGAAACTGGCGTTTTTGTTTTTTTCATTGCTGCAAATGCTGCAGGCTTACAGCGGCCGCAGTGTGCCCATGATTTCGGCAAGAACATTGGTGGAGTTATCAATATTTTCTTCGGATGTGCTTGCACCGACGATATAGGGGACACCGTCGATATCAGCTGCAGCGAAGATAGAAATATCGGAATCGTGAGAAACGATCCGAAATTTCCAGATAATATCGTCTTCCCGGCTTTCTGTCATGATCTCCGAAAGGGAAGCGCCGGAGACATCTTCCCAGATGCCGGAAAGGTAAGCAATACATTCGTCTGCGTTTTTTCCGGCAGAAAGTCCCTGCTCCACCTCAATATATTCCTCTTCGTTGGAGGAAAGGAAAAGAAGGAGGGCGGTTCCGCTGTTGCCGTTTGGAAGCGTAAAGCTGCTGCGTCTTGTGCTGCTGATCTGAGTGGAATCCGTGATGCATTGGATGCCTGCAGCGGTGTCGCAATAGCGCTCGTAGGTAATATCCACAGGACCATTTATACGAAAGGATGTCAGACTGTTGTAAATCTGTGTGTGGTCTGTTTCGGAATCCTTTGGATAGGAGCCGACGAGCAGATATGCGCCAAAGTCATTCCTTCCTTCTACTGCCAGCAGTACATGCTGCAGGGTGGTCTGGCTGGAATCTGTTCCCTGGAAGAAAATCTGGTAAGCGGACTGTCCGCCGAAATCGTCCGGTCCTGCGGTCAGGATCATGGCGTCGGTAAGACCGTAGGCCTCTGCGTAGGAGGAAACAATATCCTCCCGGTAGTTTTCGATGTCGGCAAGGGAATAGATCGGAACAATTGTAGCCCAGTTGAAGCTGGTTTCGATCCGGCAGTTTCTGGCATTGTTGGTAAAAGTAAAACCGTCATCTGAAACGCTGTACTCTGCCGGAACGTCGATGGTAGCGTTTAAAATTCCGAGATCATAGGTGACAGTTTCGACACTGGAGCTGCCGGTGCTGTCGTTTGAATCGCCGGAAGAAGGATCGTCCGGTGTGTCTGGATCCTGCCCGGGCGGGGTTTGAGAGGGCGTCGGTGTATCCGAACCGGGAGGTGTAGAGCCAGAAGAAGGATTCATGGACGAAGCAGAGTTTGTGTAGCTGGTATTTTTTCCGGATTTTCCGGAAAGGGGCAAAAAGAGGACGAGAGCGATTACCGCGACCAGAGCGCCGCCAAGAGCGACTGCCAGAAGCGGATTTTGTTTCAGATGTGCCGACAGGACAGCAAAAAATGTGGCAGGTCGGGAAGACACCGCGCCGGAATATGGCTGCGGTGCGGTTGCCGTTGATCCGGTGGAGGGCGATTGTGCTGATGCAGTTGCGATATCCCCGTTCAGCGCGCAGATAAAGGCTTCCATGCTCAGGAAGCGATCTTCTGTGCGGACGCTGAGCGCCTTCAGAATCGCCTGTTCGATGGCAGGGGAAATGGAGATGCCAAGCTCGGAGGGGCGTTTGAGCGTATCGCCGTGAATCCGCTCGATGGAATCCGGCGGAAGAACTCCGGTGATGCAGCGGTAAAGCGTTGCGCCCATGGCGTAAACGTCTGTCCAGGGTCCCTGATTTCCATGGGAAGAGTATTGCTCCTCCGGGGCATAGCCATGTTTTAAAATAACGGAAACGCTTTTCCCATCGCCGGCGGCAAAGCGCGCTGCGCCGAAGTCCAGAAGCCTGCTGTCACCGTCGGCGGTCAGGTAAATGTTGTCCGGGCTGATATCGCGGTGTAAAAGCTGCATGGAGTGGACAGAAACGAGCGCGTTCATAACCGGCAGCAGGATTTTCAATGCTTCTTCGCAGGAAATTTTTTCCCCGTGCGCAGCGAGATAGGCTTTTAGACTGGTGCCGTCCACGTATTCCATGACGAAGTAGGCAGTGTTGTTTTCCCGGAAATAGTTCTGGACGGAAACGATATTCGGCGTGTTCTGGAGCTTTGCCAGAATGCGCGCTTCCTCCAGAAAACGTTCCATTCCGGATTGATAATCCTTTTCCTGATGAGTGGTCAGAACGACGGTATAGCGGTCGGTGTTCCGGGTCGCCATGGCGGAAGGCATATATTCTTTGATGGCGACTTTGATTTCGAGGGTCAGGTCAAAGCCGAGGTAGGTAATGCCGAAGCCGCCGATGCCGAGGACTTTGCCGATCAGGTAGCGGCCGTTTACAATTGTGCCCAGTGGAAGGGCGAGATAGGGCTGCTGCTTTGTTTCATCGAAGCCGCAGACGGGGCAGACCGTGCCGGGTTCTTTTTCGGAAAAGCAGCCGTAACAGATACGTTCGGGATTCATAGTTCCTCACATTCCGCCGCAGAAGCGGCTTTTGATGATAGTACATCGTTTTCGAAATAACTATACCACTCACTTGCCTGTGAATCCGATTGC
>ERZ1035041.452-NODE-452-length-18841-cov-27.663792_pt1 | contig 18841 bp, 11 predicted proteins | sample MGYA00520684_ERZ1035041 | MGnify/ENA primary metagenome ERZ1035041 (study PRJEB33766, sample SAMN09781699) | gut metagenome | biome: gut microbiome | host: Homo sapiens | place: Madagascar | study: EMG produced TPA metagenomics assembly of the PRJNA485056 data... | reverse complement strand
ATTATTATTTTATCATACTTTAAAGCTTATCTTTTTATTTGTAAAAAATTGGAGCTTTACACTCCAATTAATTAGTCATTATTCTTTTGTTATACTTTTTCTTTTTAGCAATAATAATTGTTACAACTACAGCTCCTACTATAACTAGTAAGATGCCAGCGGCGATTAAAATATAACCCAAAATAGGCATGTGGAAGGTAATGCCTGGTACAAGTACTATAAATGTACCTACCATATTTGACGAAAATGTTACATATCTTCCATATCCATCACAAGCTACATTTATAAGCTTATCTCCATCTAAATAATAAACCTCAAGCTTATTCCTATCAAATGATGGTGATACCTCAAGATAATATTTAATATTATCTGATAGGGTAATTTCACTCCCATTATAATCCATTAATGATATATTTATAGCCTCATAATGCTCGCTATAATCCTCCATAAGCTTAACAATCCTGTCATATTCACTACCAGAGGTTATAGTTTGTGACTGAACAATATAATTCTTAGGTAAAATATTATTTAGATCATCAATTTTAACACTATCACTTGATTTACTTAAAGATGTAACCTTAATTACCTTTGTTGTATAAGAATCATTACCTAAATTAGTTTTATACTTACTAGTTTTAGCTTTATAAATAATGGAATAAACACCAAGCTTAGAAAGTGTTATTTGATTGTTTTCAATTAAAGCATCTTCTCCTTCAGGATCTAAAGCCTTTATTTCTAGCTCGCATTTTTCATCTCCAAGAAATGCACTAGCCTCAGGTAATTTATAAATAGCATTTTGAACAGATGATACATCACCTGCACTATCAATAGTAATAGTTGGAACATATACACCCGGAAACTCGGTTTCACTATCAAGTGTTTTGTCTGTTTTAGATACACTATCTAAATTAAGCTTAATATTAAATGATACATCCATTCTCATCGCATCAACCCGACCTGTAAATGGAATAGGACTTTTAATATCATTTCCCATTAAGCTTACAGTATAGGTGCTTTTTTTACCAACATCTTCTTTTATAACTCCTCTTTCATAATCTCCGAGAATGGAAAGATTAGTTAAGGCATTATTATCAAGAAGCGTAATTGAGACAAAATAGAAATCACCTTGATTAACCACTAAAGCATTAGAATCAAAATACTTTTCAATCATTCCCGCACCAATGGAGCTTGTACCTCCAATGGTGTAGGATGAATTATAATACACGTTCTCTTCTAATCCTTCTTCTGCATGTAGCAATGGAAGAGGAGTAATTAGTAAGATAGCACAGCCTAGTATTAATTTCTTTTTCATAAAATCACTCTCCATATACAGCAACAATCGTTACAAAGCCATTTTCTAAATAATCCTTAATAATAGCCTCATTTTCCAAATCAATCGTTTTAAGAGTACCATTTACTAAAATGGCCCAATGATTAAAACCTTCATTTTGTTCTTGACGCTTTAAAGCCCTTAATTGGGTAGATGTTAAAGTATTACCTAAAGTACTTCCTTCTACAACCGTTGAATAAGCAATACTTAAATCAATGTAAGTTCCATTTTCATATTTTTGATATTTAACAGTAAGTGGTCCTTTTAGAATCGCTTTAATTTCACAGCTTTCAGTAATTTCAAAGCTTGTATCATATAAAGCATCAGTTTGATAGAAATATTTTTTGTTTTCACCTGCGCCAGTATAGAAGATTGGCTTATCACATTCCCAACCCGTAAATGTATATCCTGTAGGAACCGTAAAGACAAAATCAGCTAGAACTAATGTATAAGTTGTTCCACTCTTATAATATGTCTTAGTCGCAATTTCACGATCAGTACCATCTATATTATAATAAGCCCTTACCTTAATACCCTCATCCCATCTAGCATATAATATCGGATTAGTTGTATTTCTTTTTGCACCTAAAGCGCCTAAAGATCCATCTGGTGAAGCATAATCTGAATAACTTCCACCCTTAGTTAAATAGCTCCATTTCCATAAATGGTCCTTTGAGCTCTCAAAATAAGTACTATTAATAGCGTAAGAATTTTCGGTTTGTTTAAATGTAGTTTGGTAAGCTTGAGTACCATCTGCATTGATAGTAACACCTGCAAGATCTGATCTAAATGGATGTTTAGCATCAGTTATATATGTAACATTAATTTCTTCATCAATTGCATATACATCAATATCTTTTGATACTGTAATATATCTATACTTATTTTCATAAGCATAGCCAATATTATAATCCTTTATTGGATATGATTCATTTTCATCCTGATAGAATGAAAACTTGTAAATTAGACGATATTTACCAGCCTTTAAGAAGGTATAGGTATAACCTTCCGAATTAAGCTCTGACGAATCGGTATTTCTTAAAACTGTACCAACATATTTTTGGAAGGAAATAGATGAAGTCGAAAGATTTATACCGTCAAGGTCCATTATAATAGATTGTGATAATTGATATTTTGTATTCGTAAACCACGCCTCAGCTTGCAAAACCTCATATTTACTAAATGGTTTTCCATTTACTCTCAAATTATAAACATAGCACTTTGTATAGGTATCAGCATTTGATTGATATGTAAAATCAACTAAAGCGTATGAAGTTTTAGCTAAAATAGCTTTTAGCTCTTCCTTATCAACGCCCTCATAAGAAGCTTCTCTTGTATAAACATTATATTTAACAAGCGCTAAATCGAATGTTTGATAGCCAAGCTCTAGTTTATATTTTAAATCGTATACTGCATCAACATCTGTAAGCTCTAAGGCTTCTGTATCCTTTACATTAAGATTTTGTCTTGTAGAGTCATAATAGTAATATAAAGTACCAGAGCATACACTTTCTCCATTTAAAATAATATTATATTTACCTTTTTCTTCGCCCTTATATTCAAATGCTAAATAGGTAACATAGCCATATCTATCGACCATACGATAATAAACAATTGAAACATCACTAGCCATTTGGAATGTAGAAGCATTCCAATCCTCATAGTTATAGCTTTGTTTAGTATAAATACCATTACTTAATGAATAAATACTGAAATCCTCTTGATTCATATGATATGTATCAGAGTCAGAATTATAAGCATTATGAGAATTATAGCTCTTACCATAAGAATCATAGAAAATAGTTGGAATATGAGCCTCATCACCCTTATAATAGGTCTTACTACTTTCATAAACATTACGACTACTATTATATTTCCAAGTAATTTCCTCTATCTCGCCATTTTCATGTTCATAGGTATCATTAATCACAATCGTTTGGTCTTCTTTAGCTCTTACCATAATAAGACCTGATTTAACCTCACCTGATATACTACCCTTTAAATACAATGCCATATCTTTATCATAGGTAAATACATTATTAGATACTGATAAGTCTATCGGTTTAGTAAAATCAGCCTCACCATTAGCCTTTAAAGCGTAGGCCTCGTAGGTTAAATTTCCTTCATCAATTGAAGGATAAATTTTATCCTTGAATAAAGTATAAAGATTAATCTTTTCATTCTTTGAGGCTTCGTAACCAAACTCCAATCTTTTCGTTGTTCTTTGAGAGAAAGAATTGAAGGTTTGCCACTCAATATAATCTCCATAAAGTGGATAACCACTTTTTACATCATAGCAGTAGCAATCATATGTTGCCATAAAGGTGAAGACCTTTCCTTTTTGATTTAAAATGGTATCTTCGTTTGTTTTAGATGTTGGAGTAATAGTCATTCTTGTACTATGAAGAGCTGATACATTATTTCCACTAGTTGATGAATAGAAGGTATTAATCAAACGATTTGCAAAATCATAATCCATTTCAGCATTATAAATAGTATTATTCTTTAGGCTTGCTAAATCACTACTAAAATAATAGGCCTCCGTTTGGTATGTTGAATATGTATCACCCTCAAGTGGCTTATAATCAATATCAGATAGCTTTACCATTGAGCTATAATCAATAACAAGACGCTTATAGGTAGGACCCATATTAAACATCTCTGTCATCGCTCCTGTTGAAGCACCAACTAAGAATAAATCAACATTAGCCTTATCACCTAAATCAAAAACATAATAATACTTACCTGTATCCGCATGAAATTCATAAGTAAGTCCACTAAAGTACTCAGCATTAAAGAAGCTAATCCAATCGGTTTTTCCATAATTATCTTCTTCTACCATATCATCAGTGGCTACTATTTTTTGATCAAATTTAAAATATGCAATATCTCTTGCAAAGCCTGTTTTAACATGAATATAATCTTGATCCTTTAAATCACCAATAATATCCGAATTATAAGCATTCATTGGCTTAACAAGCTTATAATGACCACTAGAAGCTATCAAATATGAATAAACAGGATTAAACATATCTAGCATAGTCGCAGCCTTATTAAAATTAGCATAATGCGTTTTTACAAGATAATAACCATCCTCTAAATGATCATTTGCATCAACGAAGGATGTTGTATAACCAATAAATCTTGTTATATCAAATTCAACGGTATAACCAACCTTAGTTTTACTTCTATCTTCTTCGTTTTTAAGATTGGCATTCCAATTATAAAATTCAACATTAAGCATAATGGGATCGGCAATATTCAAATTGGCTAAATCATAGTAAATAGTTTGAATTGTACCAGTTCTATCAATGATACTTTCAGTACTAGAAACACGACCTGCAGTATCACTTACTGTATATGTTAGAATACCAGGATTTCCATCATCATCTAGAGTTGGACAATGATAGCGCATATCATATTGTATTCTTAAAAAAACACCATTATTATTTTTTTCAATATAGGTTTCATCTGAAATAATATCCTTAGGAAACTCAAGGTATCCGTATTCATCTGCTAGGCTACCCTTTACAATTGTATTAGGTAAAATCTTAGCACTATATTCAATTTCATAAATACCATTATTAATAAATTCCTCTTTTTCCCATTTAGCATATAATGTGACATCGCACATTTTAGTATATAAATAATCTGTTTCATAAGGCTTAGTATATTGCGTGTCAAAATACCAACCAGCAAAGCGAAAACCAACCTTACTAGGTGTTGGTAGCTTAGGAATATTATTTGCAGAATATATTATATCTGAAAGAGGCTTTTCAAGACCTTCTGAAGAAAATGATATTTTAAATTGCTTATCTCCATAATGATCTTTTATAACGTCAATAGGATCACTTTGATTACTTGTGCAGGAACTAAGAGCTAAAGCTCCTAGTCCTGACATTAATAGTATTTTTATAAAAGAATTTTTTTTCATTTAAAAAACCCCTTTCTAATAGTTAAATGCTAACAAGTTTTAACTCTATAAGTAGCTACTGTTTCATAGTTATTAATCCAATTTTCCTCAAATACATTTGGAAGAGCATCAACTAAATCAGAAACTTTAGAAACACTTGTTGTAATGCTTAAGCCTGTAGGGCTATAGCAAATCTTTCTACTTCCAGTTACACAATCAGTAAATGCATTAGTATGAATCTTAGAAACTGAATATAAATAAATCCTATTATCTGATGTCGTATAAGAAATGGAACCTTCTAATACTTCAACTCTAATAATGTTATTATCATCAACATTTCCAATATTTACATTATTTGAATTGTTCTTTACAGCATAAGCATATAATGCAACATCGTAGATATTTTTATCTTCTGAAGTCGTTTTAGAAACACGTTTTAATAATGCAACATAACCTGTATAATATGCAGTTTGAGCAGCATTAATTAATTGTTCTGGTAAGAAATAGAACTCACCATCTGATACATTTGTAGCATTTCTTTCTTCTTCACCATTTACAGGAATAAACTCTGCAAGAGTTTCAATCTTAAAGGCATAAGCCCCAACATCCTTTAAATTCTTTACACTAAAGCTTAAAGATGAAAGTGATGTGCCTTCAAAGGCGTGAGCACCAATTGTCTCAAGTAAAGCGCCATTAAAGTCAACCTTAACTAAGCTTGCACAATCTAAGAAAGCATTATTGCCAATTTCCTTAATATTAGCCCCAAGCCTTACAATCTTAATTAATCCATTATCTTTAAATGCATCTGCAGCTATTTTAGTAACCTTCTTACCATCTATTTCTGAAGGAATAATAACGCCATAAGTATTTCCACCTAAATCAACAGCTGTATTCTTGTCAAAGCCTGTAATTGTAATTTCATTACCATTAACTTCATAAGTAAAGCCTTGATAATTTGTCAATTCACAAGCTATATCTAAATATCTATTGTTCGTAATTGTTTGATTCAAATCATAATTTTTACCAAATTGAGTAATAGAAGTGCTTAAATGACTAGCATTCTTTAAAGCTAATAAACTAGAATTATACTCATTATCAATAGCTGTTAAAATTTCATCTAAGGTAATAGCTTTACTATTTGTACGAGCAATAGCTACACTATATTTCTTATCAGTAAATGCATTTGTTAAGCTTACCTTTACAATAGGTGTTTCAGTTGGTGATACATTAACAACCTTAATATCCTTATATACTTCATTATCACCGTATGTAAATGCACCATTCAATGCTGACCAACTTGTTGTATCACCACCAATTGCATGATATACATCGTCAGAGATATTTAAGCTATTGAATACAACATAATCCATATTTTGAAGTGTTGATACAATCATTCTAGCATTAAAGGCAAAGTCATTTTCTGTAAGTTCAGTTGTATATAAATAGCATTCATAATTAGAATAATCTGATTGATTCCAAACATAAATATTCTTATAATCATTTAAATTTAAATTATAATTAATAAAACTAAATGTTGAAGGTAAAACTAATGTTTTAAGCTCTTGCATATTGATAAAAGCTCCAACCTGAATACCATTTACACCCTCTGGTACATTCATTACGCCACTTTCGATTTGATCATAATAAACTAATACCTTACCCTTTTGTGTATTTTGATAAATCATTTTACCATCATTAACAAATGATGAATTAGCACTAAATTTAAAATTACTAGGAACCATAGATAGGCTCTTTACACTATCAGGGATCTCTACATCAAAATCATAAGGTACGCCAATATTAAAACCACTATTTTGATAATTACCGTCACATTTATTCCAGAATGAATCATAAATAGCTTCTACACCATTAGGGATTTTAACTGTATCTTTAGTTAAGCCTGTTATATTATTGAAGCATCCTTGAATAATTTTTAAAGTTGAAGGAAGTTCAATTGATTCAACCGTTGAAGCTCCCGAATTAGAATTAAAGCCTCGAATATACCCAATACCTTCATTAACAATTAACTTCTTTAGATTGGTGCTATCAAAAGTATTAGTTTCCTGAATGTAAGCAGCTACAACATTTTTAACCACCTTATTACCATCATCATCAGTTACAGTTATACGAGATGGAATAGAAATAACAGGGACCTCATTAACTTTTACCTTACCACTATCAGAAGCTTTATAGCTTCCATAAGTTCCTGAGCAATACAAATCTTCACTATTAGGGCTCTTCGTATATCCTAAAAATGGTGATTTCCATAATACCTTTATAGTTGTATTTTTTATAATAGCATTTGAAAAATCAATATTATTTCCATCTTCATCAACATAGAAGATATCTTCTGAAGACATATATGATTTAACAATATATTTAGCCTCAATTGTTTCATCAAGCTCCACACCATCTTCATCTTGAGCCTTTGTAGTACTAGGATTAGCAAATACACTACTTGGTTTAATATTTATAGAATAAACATCTTCATAGCCATTATTAAATGTAATTGTAGCTACACTTTGAGCATATAGCGTTTTAGCAGGATCACTAGGATTAAATTTAACTGTACATTCAGGGTTAGTATACCAACCATCAAAGGTTAAATTTTCACCAGGATTATATGTACCATTTACAACATCAGCTAAATCTCTTGTACCTTGAGATTCACCATTAATAACAATATTAACCTCATCAGCGATATAATAAGCATATACAGTTACGCTTTGCTTTAAATCTTCATTTTTAAATTCCTGGTTCCAATTAGTATCTAAAAACCAACCACGGAAGGTATAATAATCCTTCTTAGGTGCCTCAGGAATAGTAACCTTACCATCGGTAATTAAAGTTCTACTAGTTAAGTCCTTCCAGTTTCCGCTTTCATCCTGGACCTTAAATGTAACATATTTTTCTTTTTCAGCTGGTTCTACCTGACCAGACTCACTACCAACAGTAGCATATCCACAGGCAGTAAGACCAACCGCAGAAATTCCTAAAATTATACCAGCAAGTAAACCTTTTGTTTTGTTCTTCATTTTATTTTCCTCCTTAAATATCATATCTTGAAATAATTTGACTTGGTGTTTTAGTGATTACAAACAAATATGGAATTAATGATATAAGTACCATTAAAATAGCACTTACTAGGAATGTTGCTAAACACATTAAATCAAACATTCCATATGCTTTGTTTCCAACCCCGTAATAGATTGAAAACAAAATAGCCGCAATTAAATCAATTATAAAATAAATTGATATATTCTTAATAAATACGCGAATAACCTCTTTAAATAATAAGTTACTCTTATTAACACCAATGGCTCGATAAATACCATATTCCTTACTATTTTTAATGCTTTCAGACATTTCAATAAAATAATAAATACATAAAATTAGGACAATACCAATTAACATCATATAAATTGTCTGCATCGAAGATGATAGTTCTTCTTTGGCGGCTTTTTCATAAATTGCTGAAATATCAATACCATTAATACCACGCGCCTTTAATCTTGCATTAAGACCCTCAAGCTGCGAACCACCTTCCGTTTTAATCTCGAAATAATAAGTTGTTTTAGTATCATTTCCTAAAACCTCAATATTAGGTGTTAAGTAAACAAAAATATTATTTAATGCCTCTTCTGTTATATAAATAACAATATCAGTATCCATTGTTTTACGAGTTATATTAAAGCTTTTAACATACATTTGACTATTTAAAACATAAATAGCAGTTGATTTATTAACGAGCTTCTTATTAGCTGTTTCAGCTAAATAATCAGCCGTTGATGTATCACTCATCATTTTATATAAAGAATTTCTTCCAATATCAACGACAATTTGATTATCACCTAAAGGCTTTGTTCCATCATAAAGAGCAATAGTAGCTGAATAAGTCATATCACTATAGCTTCCTGATAGGAATAAATGCTCATTATCAACAAATTTTAAATTGTTATATATTCCTAAAAAATTAACATAATCAACCTTTTTAAACCATACTTCATTTTCATCTGACGGAATAATTCCTACAATTTTATAATCGTTATCAAAGCGAAGCTGTAATATAGCCTCGTTGCTATTAAGCTCCTTCATTCTTAAATCATGCTTCAAGCTATTTGCAAGAGCACTCGAAATTAAAACCTCACCAGATTGTGGCATCTTTCCATATAAATTATCAAATGTTTTATCCTTCTCAATTGGCCTTGGACAATAAGATTCATGTAAAGAAGCAATTGACTCAACATTGCTATATGAGAATACTCCATCTCTTTGATTCAAATCAAAAAAATCGATTGAGCTATAAAGGCTCTTATCAATCATTGATAATTCCGAGTAAGTATTTAAATTAGTATATACAGAATTAGAATCAACTAACTTATGTTCATAATTACTTGTAATTACCTCATTAAGCATAAAGGTAAAGAAGGCAATAAACACAGCCATGAGTGCTAAGAATAATCTTTTAAAGGCATTTCCCTTTTTCTCCTCATCACTATGAAATAAATTATAAATAATATTTTTAAGATTAAATAGACGGCCTGTATGCTTAGTATCACTTTGTAAAAACATCGGAACATCCATGTCTTTATCACTTGCAAGTTTATAGCCTTCTACATCAAGGACTGTTGTATCCGATTGAAGAACACCATCAATTAACTCAATATGACTATCAGCATAACGATTAATCAAAGATGTTTCATGCGTTACAAGCACAACAAGCCTTGTTTTAGATATTTCCTTTAAAATATCCATTACCTTAACGGTATTTTCCGCATCAAGGTTTCCAGTTGGCTCATCTGCTAGGATAATATTCGTCCCTTTAATTAAAGCACGAGCTATCGCAACTCTTTGTTTCTGCCCACCCGATAAGGCATCACCACTTTTATGCTGATATTTTCCCAAATCAACAAGTCGTAAAGCTTCATCGGTTCTTCTTTTTATTTCTTCTTCATCTTTAAATCCTGCAAGCTTCATAGAATTATGCATAATTTGACCAATTGAATAGCCATGCTCAAGATAATAGTTTTGGAAAATAAAACCAATTTTTTTATTTCGAATATTATCTCTATTTTTGTTAGTAATACGTTCTCCTTCAATAATAACCTCACCCTTGTCTTGGAGGTCAAGACCACCAATAATATTTAAAAGGGTAGTTTTACCAGATCCTGATTTACCAAATATAGCCACAAGGCCTTTATCTGGTAAATTAAAGGAAACGTCATTTAAAACACAATTTTTTCTTGTAAACCTAGATCCAAAGGTTTTAGATAAATGCTTAACCTCTATCACTTTGAACCCCTCCTTAAAACCTGACTTATCTTACTTCTTGCAATACCCTTATTAAAGCCATAAGCCACAAAAAGAATAATAAATAGTAATAAACCTTCAATGAAGAAATAATTACCTACACTTATAAAAGGAAGTGCAAGATATTTAATTTTTGTTGCAATAAGCGAAATAATAGGAAGTAACACAAGCGTTGGCAAGTAAATTAAAACCATTTGCACATATAATGAAGCTTGTGATACCCTGCTAGATATACCAAGTGTTTTATAAATTGCAAAGTCGGAAAGATAGATTTTAATACTACGCATAAATATTGCATATAAAACAGCTGCAAGCAAAACACTTAAAAGTAATAAGCAACCATACCACATTAAATTCATTGCAAAGCTTTGTGATGCGTTTTGAACATATACCTTACCATTTGATAGCATACCAATGTATCCTTCAGGAAGTAGCTTAATTGCATCATAAGCTATTTCATCAGATGCAAAATAAATAGCTGCTTGTTTAGAAGCTTTACTACTTGCAAAAATATTTTTATAATCATTAGAACTCATTCTAACAATAATACCACTGGTAGTTTTATCAGTTTCTGAATCATCAGAAATGACAAACATTTTAGTTGGTGCAATATCTAAAACAACATTCTGTTCCTTCACATTATAAAAACTAGAATTGACAAGCTTAATACTTCCGTCTTCAAGCGTGTTATCCTCTTCGAATGAATAAATAGTTGTTGTATTTGAGCCAATCCGCATTGTCGTATTAATCGCTTCAATTTTTTTACCATTATTTTCCATATCGTTATATGATAAATATAAGACTAATTCTGATTCAGCTTTACTTGATAAAACATTAATAGTTTTAATACCTGCTCCTGCACTGGTAATTTGAGAAGATATTTCATCATAATCAGCTATATAAGCCGAAGGAATAATCAGCAATCCCTCACCTTCATTTACATAATGATGAATAGGATCATAAATACATGTTATCTCATAGCTTTTATACATTGAATTCCTTTTAGGAATATTAATTTTAAATTCTGACATATCACGATTATACATAAAATAATTAGCCTTTGTTTTATAACATATTTCATCTAGGCTATCTAAAGATATGTTTTCATCCGTATTTGATATAATTACCTTTCCTTCAACCCCAACGTCATCTAAAGACGTTTTTAAAGGTATAACTAAATACTCAATCATTAGAGCCATAATAGCAAATAACGAGGCAGCAATACAGCATAAAGCTAAGCTCATTAAAGCTGTAAATTTAGGCCTTGATTTATAATTTAAAAAGCCAATTCTAAAGGTGTTTTTAATTTGTTGTTTTGGCGTTATATAAGGAACATTAATTTTAATATCTTGACTTGTAGGCTTTTCAATTACTTTATCTTCTTTAACAGAACCATCATATATTTCAACTCTTCTTGTAGCATATTTTTCAAAAAACTCCGGATTATGGGTTACAACAATAACAAGCTTATCCTTTGAAACCTCTTTAAGTAAGGCTGCAATTTCTCTTGATGCTTTTACATCAAGATTTCCCGTTGGCTCATCTGCTAAAATAATAGGAGAATCCTGCGCAAGAGCACGAGCAATAACCGTTCTTTGCTTCTCACCACCAGATAGTTTAGATCCACGCTGATGCATTTGATCTTTAAGCCCTACTCTTTTAATCAATTCACACGCTATTTTTCTTCTTTCTTTCTTTGCCTCAATTCTTAAAAGCGCAAGCTCAACATTTTCTAAAACAGTTAGGTTTTCAATAATATTAAAATCCTGGAAAATCATAGCGATACTATTAGAGCGATATTTTTCCCAATCAGCATTAGAATAATGAGATGTTTCCTCTCCGTTAAAATAAAGTTCTCCTTCTTCATAGGAATCATTAGCCGCAATAACATTTAAAAGGGTTGACTTTCCACTTCCTGATTCACCCTCAATTGTAACAAATTCATTATAATCAAATTCAAGATTAATATTTCTAATACCAATTGTTAAAATATCATTTGAATTATATATCTTTCCAATATTTTTTAACTTTAATAGCATAGCCCCTCCATAGTTAGGCATACCTAACTCGTAAATATATAAAAACTATTTTCTAACCATTTGCTTAATAAAATTTGTAAGTCCATTTCTACATTCATCACTTACTGCACATACCGCACTTATAGCATCATCTAAGGCTTGTTCTACTTTAGTATGACAATGAGCGATAAAATGATTAGCTATATAATCAACTAAAAGCTTATAATCATCGAACATTTTCTTACCTTCTTCAGTAAAAAGAATATTTTTATCATCCCTTTTTAATATATTCATTTTTTCAAATTTTTCTAAAGCCTGAAGCATACTAGGCTTAGAAACGCCAGCCTCTTTAGCAAGCATCGTCATTCTAACTATCTCATTATCTTTTCTTAGCAGATCAAGCTTTATTAAGTAATTTAATTCTGACGATGTCATATACCATCCCTCCATAGTTAGGCAAGACTAATAGCAACCTTAAAAAAGAAGGCCGCTGACCTACGTGCATATTATATTACTAGAAATTGATGATGTCAATTAAAAAGTTTGTCTTTTCTAACTTTTATCAAACTAAAAGACACAAAACTTAATTTGTGCCTTGTTTTAATTGTTTAATTAAGCCTTTTAAAGAATAAAAGCCTCCTGTTATATATTCTTTATTAACAATATTAATAATTGAATATATAAAACTAAATCCTGCAAGTGAAGTTATAATTATCAAGCTTATAATGATTATTATTTTTTTCATTATATTAACCTCCTTAAGGCTAGTATAATGATAGATGAATTTCAAACAACCAATTAATGTTTACAATGAGGTAAATATTTGTTTACAAAGTGTTTTTTTGTTAATTTGCCACTGATATTCTTATTTTATAATATTTACTGTGGCAAATTGACATTTTAAAGGTATTACTTTTTTATAAATACATTATTTAAAATTTTATTTTTTATGCTTATATATTAATAATATGGATGCAATAATACTAACTCCTATAATAATTAAAACCACTTCCAAACTTATGTTAATTGTCGATAATACATTTGACGCGCCTTTATTTATAATTAATAAATTTATAGCTAATAAAATTAAAAGAAATGCAACAACAATAAAAATAACTTAGAAGCGTTTTAAGGGGGTATGATTTTAAAAAAGTTTAATTTTCGCTTATAAAAGTGTTTTTTTGATAATGAGTATTTAATCATTCTTATAATAAAAGTAGGTTATAGAGCATTTTCAAGCATAAAAAAAGATAATCCTTTATTTGGGATTACCTTAATTTAAAAATAAATATTTGCAATATCAAGTAATGCTTTTTTTGACTTCTATGCAGTAAAACATACATATAAAAATATTTAGTTATCATAATACAAATTACAAATTATTGCTTCTTATAAATTTAGATAATGTATTTCTGTGAACTTTTAGTTTTTTAGCTATTTTTGTAAGTGAATATTTTTTTTGCCTTAACCTACATATTTTTTCTTCACAGCCAGATAATTTAACATGTGATGATTTTTTTCCTTTAGGGCGTCCAAGCACAATACCATCTGCTTTTCTTTTAGCTAAAGCTTCTTTAGTTCTTTGTGATATTAAATTTCTTTCAATTTCTGCAGAAAGCCCAAATGCAAATGCAAGCACTTTACTTTGTATATCATCACCAAGCCTATAGCCATCTTTAATTGTAACAACTATACATTCTTTTTGCATACATATGTTTAATATCTCCATAATCATAAATAGATTCCTGCCTAGTCTTGATAACTCCGCACAAATTATTAAGTCATCCTTTTGAACCTCATTTAGGAGCGATCCTAGTGCACGTTTAGAAAATTTTTTTGTTCCAGAAATTGTTTCCTCAATCCATTTATTTATTATCAAATTATTATTTTTGCAATAATTTTCAATTTCAAATCGTTGATTTTCAACGGTTTGTTTATCAGTACTCACTCTTATATAACCGAAATTCATATTTATACTCCTTGTTAAATTTTAAGGAGCGTTTATATTGAGCAATTCATGTCATATAATAGTTATGAAAATAATAACATTTGGACTATAAATTCTAAAATTGAAAATTCAATAAAATCTAAAATTGAATCTCGAGGAAAAAAATTGTCAGAATGGGATATAAAAATTCTATATGGAGTTAAAACAGGTTTTAATGATGCATTTATTATTGATGAATTAACAAGAAACAAACTTATAACTGTTAATCAAAAAAATGATGAGATAATACGACCAATTATTCGTGGCAGAGATATTGACCGTTATCAGTATATTCAACCTAATCTTTTTATGATATGCACTTTTCCAAGCAAAAAATATAATATTAATGATTATCCAGAAGTTAGAGATTATTTATTATCGTTTGGTATTGAAAAGCTTGAACAAAGTGGGAAAACATACTTTATTGATGGAAAAACAGTAAAAGCTAGAAAAAAAACAAATAACAAATGGTTTGAAACTCAAGATAGTATTAATTATTCGGACGTATTTAATGGTCAAGTTATTGCTTGGCAAAGAATTACCCAAAAAAATACCTTTTGTATAACAAAACCTGGAACTGTAGTTTTAGATAGTATGGCTTTTTTATCGGATACAAAAGATAAAACAAATTATTTGTTAGGATTTTTAAATTCATCATTAGTGTATTATTGGATGAGAAAAAACGTACATGAATATGGGGCAAGTGGATTTAGACTTTCCAATCAATATGTCAAGGAGATAATAGTACCAACTGATAAAGTATTAATTAATACCATTGATACAATTATGAAAAATAATCATGATTTACAATTTATTCATAGTCAAATTGATAAAATATTATTTAACTATTATAATTTTACATCAGATGAAATTAATGAAATATTAAATATAATCTAATATTTCTTATTGATTATAAAATTATATTCTTCATCATTCAAATTAAGCATTAATTTTATTTCATATTCAATTTCTGCTGAGATTTGTTCAATATTGTTAGCATTAATACAATTTACTAACGACTCAATATTCTTAGCATGTTCATTATTTTCATATGGCGGAACTGGCAAAAGAAGCAATCTATTAGTCTTTAATTCTCCTTCAATTCCGCCACCCATATAATATTTTCTTAATGCAAAATAATATATTTTTGAACACAAAAGCCCTAATAAATATTTTAAATTATTTCCTGTTATAATATTTCCAGGAGCAGGAAGAAAATTTTTGTTATTATCTAATGCAAAAGCTGGCCCGGATGTCATTATGCAAGGATATACAATTTTCTGCTTAAAAAATTCCTCCATATAAACGCAACTTCTCAGTTCCCACCAGTAATCTCCTTGGTCGTCTCTTTTTAATAGCCCTTTTGACTTGGATGATTTATTATTTTTAAATTTATCAAAATGATTAAATATTTCTGGATATAATGTTCTCATTTCATTTTCTTTATTATTTGAAAAACAAATTTTATTTGTAAATCCACATGGAAAATTTATTAAATATAGGTTGGGAGGATTATAAGAATACTGTTTAATATCACGGCCTCGAATAATTGGTCGAATAATATCAGCGTTTTTATAATTTGAATTAATGAAAGTTTCGGCTATACTTCCATCAATAATAAAAGCTTCGTTATATCCAGTTAATACCCCACGATATATATTTAAATCCCAGTTTTTTAACGCCACCCCTTTTTTATTAATCTTATCTTTAATTGATTGTTCTATTTTATTTAATATAACCCAATTGTCAGAATTTGAAAAAAAAGCATAACTAAAATTTTGCTCAATATAAACGCTCAAATTTTCTGTTCCATTATCAGCAAAATTAACTGTTTTAGTATAATGATTATTTTTTGAATTTGATGCAATTAAAATATTAACGTCAACAGTTGCAGATTCAAAAATTTTTGTTCCACCAAAATCAAGTAATAATCTTGGATTTGTATATTCAGCTAAAAATCCGCGTAATTTTTCACCATAACCAGCTCTCATCCATTTATTAGATGTAATAAAAGCAAAAGTACCATTTTTCTTTAACAAATTAATTGCTTGTTCATAAAAAAGGCAATAAATATCTCCCATTCTAGAAAAAGTCTTGAATCCTTGAGATTCTAATTCATTGGCAAGCTTTCCGCCATTATTTTGCAATTGAATATATGGTGGATTAGCAATTACAATATCAAAGCCACCTTCGTCAAATACTTTATCAAATTCTAATTTCCATAAGAAGAAAGGTTTCGTACGTTTTTTTATCATTTCTTCAACTTCATCAAAAACATCCATTTCATCTTTGTAATAAAGGACATTTTTTATTAATTCTAATTGATATTTTGAAATTTCATTAAATAAACGATTCTTATCTTTCTCATCAGTAATTGTAAAAAATGCTTCTTTTGCTTTTTTTAAATTTTTGTTAATTCCCTATTAGAAACTAAAGTTTCAAATTCGTCATCGTCTAAATTCATTAGATATTCAGCATCAAAATTGTTATTTCTTGAAAGATTACCTATAACAATTTTATCATCATGATATAGTTTGATAAAATCATGATGACTTTTTGCCATTTTATCTATAGTTTTGTTAAAAGCATATATAGAACTCTCAAGCCTTTTTATTAATAAAGCTTTAATAAAACCTTTTATATTTTCTTGGCCTGATTTTTTATCCTTTAATAAATCTTTTTGTTTTTCAGGCTTAATATACAATAATGGTGTATATCGTGCATAATGTAATTTTGAAAGTAACTCTATAGTTTGATTAAAAGCAGCATCCATTGATTCATTATATATATAAGTCTGCCTTTCAGGGTCATGTAAAATTGGAAATTTCAATCCTTGTTTTGACAAATCATCCGAATAATACTTCATTACTTCAGTTCTTGTTCTTCGAACCATTATTTGCTTTAGAACCTTATCTCTTATTTCAATCATTGCATCTTCTAATACATTAGCGTAATTTTTTGTTCCTTTGTTCATAGTAAGATTTGTTTTTATTCCTCTAAAAAAACCATCCAAATCAGGATTACCAGGAATTATAGATGATTGTTTTAAATCTTGAAATAAAGAAATTAAATTAACAATATCAGTAATATAGTTATTTTGTGGTGTAGCAGTAATTAAAATTACGCCTTTACCATAGCAAATTTGTTTTAAGCAATCAAATTCTTTAGTCTCCGAATTTCTAAACCTATGAGCCTCATCAACAAATACATAATCAAATTCTCCTAAATTATCCCATTTAGCAACTTGATCAATAATTCCTAATGAAACAACCTTATCTCTTTGAGAATAATTAAAATCTTCTAGAACACTTTTCCAATATTCCTGTACAACAGGTGGAACGATAAATAAACATCTTTTTTTAGCACCAAGATATTTTCCAAGCATTGCAGCAATATAAGTTTTACCTAATCCAACAACATCAGCTATAAAAACGCCACCATGTTTTTCTAGAATTTTTTTAGCTTGAATAACTGCATGCTCTTGGTATTCCAATCTCATAAAATCATCTGGTAATTCAATATCTACTTTATTATCGCCAATTTCATCCTCAAAATATGAATATAAAGTTTTTAAAAACATTTTATATGGAGTAATCGAAACATTAATCCATGTTTCTTTTTGTATAATATCATTAACAAGATCTGTAATCTCAATTGAATTACTCCACAAATTATTAAAAAACATTAATGAATAGTCAATTTCATTTCTATTTTTTAGTTCAACATTAAATTCAATATTTTTCTCTAAACCATTATATGAAAAATTTGATGATCCAGTAATCACACTACCATATTGTAGTGAAGCAATATCTTGTTTATTTCTTACAATATATACCTTAGCATGAACGTTCTTATCAGCACACATTCGAATTTTAATTTTTCCATTTTTAATCCATTCAATAAAAGTATTAATACCATTTTCAACATCAATTGAATCTTCTGAGTTTTCAAATTCTTCTCTTATTTGCTTTTGTAATTTCGGTTTAATCTTAAAAGCGTTTTGATCAAAAATAGACAATACATTTGAACTTGATGTTTCAGAATCAACTCCTAATCCCACTAAAAATCTTATTTCTTTTACTTGTTCTAATTTTTCTTTTAATAAATAAAAACCTGTAATTCTAAAATATCCAACTAAGCAATCAAATGTCTCAGCATATGTTAAAATTGTTTTCATTCTATCCAGCATTTTAACAGAATCAGTATTTGTAAAAATATTTAAATCAGTTGTGTTTTGCATTTTTTCCTCCTCAAAAACTTCATATGAGTATATTATATCATAC
>ERZ1035041.439-NODE-439-length-19136-cov-5.841832_pt1 | contig 19136 bp, 14 predicted proteins | sample MGYA00520684_ERZ1035041 | MGnify/ENA primary metagenome ERZ1035041 (study PRJEB33766, sample SAMN09781699) | gut metagenome | biome: gut microbiome | host: Homo sapiens | place: Madagascar | study: EMG produced TPA metagenomics assembly of the PRJNA485056 data set... | reverse complement strand
CAACTCTTAAATTTCTTCAAAAAGTACTTGACTTTTTATTAGTAGGCTTTCCTTGCTATTGCACTTATATTATATGTTGATTGCATTGCATAGTAAACCTATTAGACACAAAATTTACAGAAAAGCCCACAATTATTTTTGGAAGAACAGCCTATTGAGTGTATTTGAAGCGATAAAACCAATGCTACTACCAGACAGGCGGCAGAGATATACGGCATTCAGGTCAACCTTCATGATGCCCCTGAAGCCAGTTGCTATTGCGGAAAATTCAGGCTTATATAGAATCATCTTTGATGCCTCGTTGGGAAACCAACGAGTATTTTTTTGCCCCAATCAGGCTGCACAGTGCGTTGAAAAAGTCAAAACAAATCGTAGGTAGTCCTGCAAGGACAACCAAAGTGCGCCTACGAGGCCAACGCATTTCTTTCTCCGTAAAGCAAAGGGACTGGCAAAACATTTTATGGTATTGGCAGAACAGCTCGACACCTGCGACAAGGTATGCGTGATTCGCTATCTTGGGTGGGTAAGTAAGGGGCGGATGCGTGGGATTGATGAAGCTGTAAGGATTCAGCTTGGATATTACATTCCGGAACAGGCAGAGAAAAAAGGTAGGGCAAATGCCGAAAGGATGGCGAAGAAGGCGATGAATCCGCCATAAGGAAGGCATCAACTGTATCGACTTATCACTTACTCAATTCCGGAACCAGATTGCTGTAATACGCTGTCTTGCCTGACAACACATCGTCATAGAATCCCTGCTTCCAGTCAATGTAAGCCACTGCTTTTTGCAGTTTTGCAATAGATTGAAGCAGGGCTTGTTCTTTCTTATTTATAGTAGACAAGTCAATACATACCCTCATATGTAATTCGTGCCATTTTCCGTCGTTTCGTGCCAAACCAATTGAAAAACAGATGGATTTTTATATAATGATTTTAACAAATGAAGGAAAAAATCAAACAGGAAAGGAGGAGATTCGTGTATTGCATTGCTGTATTGATTGATAAAGGACAAAAGGGGCAGGACTATGCAGAATATATTTTGAATTACTGCGCCGACAGAAAAATATTTCCTCTGGTTCAGATTTATCAGGATCAGGAAAAGTTTTTTGGAGAAATACAAAAAACAATACCGTCCATTGTGCTCCTGGCACTTCAGGGAGTAGCAGGGCTGAATGCTGCGGAGCACCTCCGTTCCCTGCATCCGAAATGCAAAATGATCTGGTGCAGTGATCTGGATTTTTCCCTTCATGCATTTAAACTGCGTGTGGAATATTTTTTTATGGAACCCGTGGAGGAACAGAAGCTCTGGGAAGGGCTTACGGCATGTTTCGGACGCAGGTGATTATATTTATTTTAATTCAGGAGGAAGATGATAATGAAAAAAAGAGCTATGATTATTGCAATGATGGCAGCCATGCTTACGGTTACCTCTGACTGCACGGTGAAGCTTCTCCATGCAGAGGAGACACAGAACAAGGAAGCACAAGCTGAAGATTCTCAAAGCGAAGGTACATCCCAGCTTCCAATAAAAGCACTTTCCCCCAAGGTAGTGGAAGAAAATCCTTACATGGCAAAAAGTGATTCCAACATTCATCATGACTGCTACAATACTGACTCTACAGATGAGGTGCTGCCTGTAGGTATCTATTCCGAGATCAATGTTTCTTATGAGAAAGTAAACGCAAACGCATCCCCGGCCATCTTTTTTGATTCCTACGGTCATGCAGTGGTTCCATTTCTTGGTGGTCTTGCTATCCGTGATATCAATGCAGATGAGACACAGACAGTTGGATATTTTTCCCCGAAGCAGCATGACGAAGGCGGCTATGTGATCCAAAGCTCCTACTCCTTTGTAGATGAGAGCAACCGAATCGTGTGTCCAACCAGCAATAATCATGTGCTGATGTTAAAAGCAACCGACGAGGAAGGAAACGTGCTGCCGGAATTTGAGAAGGTGCTGGATATCGACATCAAGGCTGCAGCAGAAGCGGCTCTTGGAAAAACACTGGATCAGAATCTTTTATCAGTAGTATTTGACTATGACGGGAATTTATGGTTTGCCACCGGCGGCTTCCGCATTTATCCGGACAGGGAGCAGCAAGGAGCAGTTGGATACATTTCCCGCAATGCCATTGATGCGATCTTAAACGGAGAGGAAGCGGACCTGACAAACTCTGTGTTTGTATATGAACTGACTCCGGGCGAGGGCGCAGAAAATGGCATTGCATCCTCCAAGGATGGCGCTGTGATCCTGACAAACCTGAACTGCTATCTGTTCCAGGCAGATAACGGTGTGCAGAAGGTATGGGAAACTTCTTATGAGAGCGTAGGCGCCAAGGAAAGCGCAGAAGGCGATGCCACTACAGGTGGCGGTCTTGCCTGGGGCGGCGGCTGTTCCCCTTCTCTTACAAAAGACCTGGTTATGTTTACCGACAATCAGAATCCGGTAAATCTCCTTGCTGTTGATATGAAAACCGGAGAAACAGTTGCCAGCCTTCCGGTTATCGACGAGCTTCCGGAGGACAGTCAGGTATCTGTGGAAAACTCCGCAATTGTATACGACAACGGTGCAGGAACGGTGAGTACCATTGTGTGCAACTGGTTTGGTGCCGGAAGTGCTGCTCTTGGAAAAGAGGACAGCGATTCTTCCATCCAGAGCTATGCCAATATTTATGATGTAAACTGGTTAAGCCAGGGAAATAAAATGATCATGCCAGGTGTAGAACGAGTGGATACCATCAAAACTGATGACGGCTATGAAATGAAGAGCATCTGGTGCAGAAGCGATCTGTCCGATACTTCCATGCTGAAGCTTTCCACTGCCACCGGATATATTTACGGTTATGTGCAGGATCTGGAAACTGGCATGTGGCAGTATATTATGTTAGATTTTGAGACTGGCGAGACCGTATTTTCAATGGATGTTTCCAGCAAGCCTGGCTACAACAACATGGCCATCGGCATGTATGCCGGAAACAGCGGAAATGCCCTTTATTGTCCGACCGGATATCTGGAGCTGTTAAGACTTCAGGACCGTTTCGTTTATCTGCCGGAAATGCCGTACCGCAAAGTGGATCTGGATCAGGCAATGCGAAATGTGCTTGGACAGGAAACCTTTGAAGCAGATGGCGGACAGGGAAATGTTATGGGCTGGCTGAATACCGTAACTGTTGAAAATGTGCATCCGAACACCACAGTGGCGCTGCGAGTGAAAGGTCTGTCCGGCAGCGCAGATGCACTGAAGCTTTACGGTTACGGTGCAGACGGCTCCCTTCAGGAAATGCCTGCAGACCTGTGGCATATCCAGACAGAGGAGGGAGCGATCCCGGATACCTTATCTGAGGATGTACTGTATGAAATCCACGTTCTGGTACAGGATGGCGGTACATTCGACCTTAGCGAAAATGAGAAGGAAATCAAAGTATCCGTTGTTGCAGCTCAGTAAAAAGGGTGGAACTTTTTCAGAAAGATTCTGGCACTTATTAGTCCATGATGAAATTACCGGTGCAGTGTGAGTTTTATACTCATACTGTACCGGTGTTTTTATTATTTCAGAAACAGATGAAGCAGCTTCTGGGAAATCCGCCCGTAGGGCTGATAACGTATAGGCAGATCCATCCAGGTTTTTTTATCCACAATGCTCTTATAATGGGAAAAGGTTTCAAATCCTTTTTTACCATGATAGCTTCCCATACCGCTTTCTCCGAAGCCTCCAAAGGGCAATTCACTGGTTGCAAGATGAATGACTACATCATTGATACAGCCGCCTCCGAATCCGCATTCAGAGGTGACTTTGTTTATTATAGCCTTATCCTGCGCAAAAATATAAAGTGCAAGAGGATGAGCCAGGGAATTTACTTTATGGATAACCTCATCAATGGAGGTGAAGGTAAGCACAGGAAGCACAGGTCCGAAAATTTCTTCCTGCATTACAGCATCCTCGAAGGTAACCTTATCCATTACAGTAGGTTCGATCTGCAGTGTTTTGGGTCGTACATTTCCACCGCAGATTACCTTTGAGGAATCAATTAATCCCTGAATACGGTCAAAATGCTTTTGGTTGATGATCTTTCCGTAATTTTTGTTATCCAGAGGTGCTTTGCCAAACTGCTTGCGGATCTGTTTTCGGATCTGCTCTAGAAATTCGTCTTTTACTTCACTGTGGCAATAAACATAGTCAGGAGCCACGCAAGTCTGTCCGCAATTAAGATATTTTCCAAATACAATACGTTTGGCGGCGAGCTTTAAGTTTGCAGATTTGTCTATAATACAGGGGCTTTTGCCGCCAAGCTCCAGGGTGACAGGGGTAAGATGCTCGCTGGCATGGCGCATCACTTCTATTCCAACAGCCTGGCTTCCGGTGAAAAAGATATAGTCAAAATGCTCCTGAAGAAGACAGGCATTTTCTGCACGTCCGCCCATAACAACTGCAACATGATGCTCTGGGAAACATTCCCGGACGATTTCCCGGATGATGTTTCCAGTGGCAGGAGAGTAGGCGCTTGGCTTAAGCACGGCTGTGTTTCCTGCCGCAATTGCATCTACCAGCGGATCAAAGGTGAGAAGAAAAGGATAATTCCAGGGACTCATGATCAGGGAAACCCCATAGGGAGATGGCTTCATGTAGCTTCTGGAATGAAACTGCGCGAGAGGGGTGTGCACGGTCTTTTCTTTGGAAAGAGAGCGGATGTGCTTCAGCATGTAGGTAATCTCGCTGAGAACAAGACCGGATTCACACATGTAGCTCTCAAAGCTGCTTTTCCCAAGATCTGCCTTTAATGCGGCATCGATCTGCTCCTGATGAGCCTGGATGGAGGCCTGAAGCTTTTTCAATGCTTCAATACGAAAATCAATATTAAGTGTAGCACCTGTATAAAAGAATTCCCGCTGCCTGCGGATAATTTCCCGGATAGCTTCCTGTGTCATGGGATTTTCCTCGCATTATAAAATGTAGTATTGTTTAGAGTCCCTCTCCAGGGACGAGATCCTGTTTGAAAAAAGCGTTTTATGCTTCCGGCTGTTCTTTATCCGGCATCAGCATATAATAAAACTTCTCCAGCTCTCCGGCATCCATCAGTACCGGAACGGGATACAGAGGATTGGCTTCCTTGTCTGCATAATGGGACAATTTCGGAATATCCTCTTCCTGGATTTCCGGAATGAAATCCCCGATGCCAAAGCGGGCTTTCATATCCTTGATGGCCTGGATAAAGCCTGCAGCAGCTTCCTCCACAGGTGTTTCCGTGTCCGCAACGCCTGCCGCAACTGCTAAGGCTGCCAGCTTCTTGTGAATGGTTTTTCCGTAGGATTCCAGAACATAGGGAAGAAGCACTGCATTGGCAAGTCCGTGAGGCACATTGTACTGTCCGCCCAGGGAATGTGCTACTGCATGTATATAGCCCACATAAGATTTGGTAAAAGCACAGCCTGCAAAGTAGGAAGCGCGGAGCATATTTCGGCGGGCTTCCTTATTAGAGCCATCTGTGTATGCGGTATCCAGATTTTCAAAAATCAGCTTTACAGCATCCAGGGCATTTTTCCTGGTGCCTGGCGTGGTGGAATTGCCGATGTATGCCTCCACTGCATGGGTAAGGGCATCCATACCAGTAGTTGCGGTGATAAAAGGCGGAAGGCTTAAGGTAACCTTAGGATCCAGAACTGCATAGCGCGGAATCAACGGAAAATCGTTGATGGCATATTTGTGTCTGGTCTGCGCATCTACAATTACGGCGGCCAGCGTGGTTTCACTTCCGGTTCCTGCTGTAGTTGGAACAGCGATCAGAAGAGGAAGCTTCTTGTGCACCTTCAGAATTCCCTTCATCTTGGCAAGGGACTGACGGGGCTTGGCGACCCTGGCACCAACTGCCTTGGCACAGTCCATACTGGAACCGCCGCCGAAGCCGATAATGGCTTTACAGTTGTTTGCATGGTAAAGCTCAAGCGCTTCTGCCACATTGTCTGTAGTAGGGTTGGCTACTGTTTTGTCATAAAGGATATAAGAAATGCCGCTGTCTGTCAACGCCTTTTCCAGACGGTCGGTAAGCCCAAGCTGATGAATGCCTGCATCTGTGATGATCAGCACATTCTCGCATTTTTTCTTTTTCAGCATATCGGGAACTGCCTTCAGGCTGCCGATGATCTTCGGGTTTCGGTAAGGCAGAAAGGGAAGTGCGAACTTAAACACATTCTGGAAAATTCTGCAGTATATTTTCTTTACTGGATTCATAATAAAATTTCTCGCTTTCTTGTACGGTTTTTATCCTGAATGAAATTATATCATGGTTTCAAATATTGTAAAGATAAAATAATTTTAATATCAAGATAAATTTGCAGGCAGATTTCTCTTATCGACTGATGGGGGATTGTGTGTTATGATAATATAAAGATAAAGAATTGCGGGAGCTGCAAAACAGCGGAGCAATTCGTAGATATCAAGTTAGGGGCAAAATACTTTTTGCCCCTAACATCCTATTAAGAACATAAAGAAAGGGGTATTTTCCATGGCAGAGACCTTTGGAAAGAATCCGGAAAAGAACTTGAGCATAGGCATTCTGGCACATGTAGATGCAGGAAAGACTACATTGTCAGAAGCACTTTTATATTTAAGCGGCAAAATCCGCAAGCTGGGAAGAGTAGACCATAAAGACGCATACCTGGACACTTCTCCTTTGGAGCGGGAACGTGGAATTACAATTTTTTCCAAGCAGGCCATCCTTGATCTTGGAGACACCAGAGTCACGCTTCTGGACACTCCGGGCCATGTGGATTTTTCCGCGGAGATGGAGCGGACCCTGCAGGTATTAGATTACGCCATTTTGGTGATCAACGGAGCAGACGGCGTGCAGGGACATACTGTAACGTTGTGGAGACTTCTGGAAAGATACCAGATTCCAACTTTTATTTTTATCAACAAAATGGATCAGGACGGAGCCGACCAGGAGGCTCTTCTGGCAGAACTGAGGAAACGCCTGAGCGAAAACTGTCTGGACTTTGGTCCCACGGATATCAAAACAGAGATTCAAAAAGAAACAGATCCGGGCAGCCGCGCGGAGCAGAACACCAACGAAATTTTCCACACAGAAGCAGAACACGGGGAAGAATTCTGGGAAAGCCTGGCTATGTGCGATGAGTATCTTCTGGAAAAATATCTGGAAGAGGGCGAGGTGGGCCCGAAAGAAGTCACTAGGCTGATCATTGAGCGCAAGGTTTTCCCCTGCTATTTTGGTTCTGCGCTGAAAATGGGCGGCGTGAAATATCTAATCGGCGGACTTGAGCACTATACAGCCAATCCCCTTTACCCGGAGGCCTTCGGTGCCAAGGTGTACAAGATTGCAAGGGACGAGCAGGGAAACCGCCTTTCCTATATGAAAATCACTGGCGGAACCCTGAAGGTGAAAGACCTTCTTACCACAAGCAAGGGAAATGTGGCAGCAGGGGAAGAAATCTGGGAGGAAAAAGCCGACCAGATCCGCATTTATTCCGGAGCGAAATTTGAACTGGCGAAAGAAGCAAAAGCGGGAACTGTTTGTGCCGTCACAGGTCTTACCCACACATTTCCGGGCCAGGGACTTGGAATCACGGAAAATTCCAACATGCCTGTTCTGGAGCCTGTACTGAACTACCGGATCCTGCTCCCGGAAGGCTGCGATGTGCACCAGATGCTGAAGAAATTAAAGGAACTGGAAGAGGAGGATCCCCAGCTTCATATTGTATGGGATGAGCAGTTAGGAGAAATCCATGCCATGCTCATGGGAGATGTGCAGATCGAGATTCTGAAACGGCTGATCTGGGAAAGGTTCCATGTAGCAGTAGACTTCGGCACCGGAAACATTGTATATAAGGAAACAATTGCTGCGCCTGTGGAGGGCGTGGGACATTTTGAGCCTTTGCGCCACTATGCGGAGGTACATTTGCTTCTGGAGCCAGGTGAGCCGGGAAGCGGCCTGCAGTTTTTCACGGCGTGCAGCGAGGATGTTCTGGACCGCAACTGGCAGCGGCTGATTCTCACCCATCTGGAGGAAAAGGAACACAGAGGCGTGCTTACCGGAGCGCCTATCACGGATATGCAGATTACATTGCTCACCGGGCGCGCCCATCAGAAACATACAGAGGGCGGTGATTTCCGACAGGCAACCTACCGCGCTATCCGCCAGGGCTTGAAAAAAGCCACAAGCGTTTTGTTAGAGCCATACTATGAATTTCGCCTGGAAATTCCGGTGGACACAGTAGGCCGTGCCATGACGGATATCCAGAAAATGCAGGGAACCCTTCTGCCCCCGGAAACGGAGGACATGACTGCAATTTTGAAGGGAAAAGCACCGGTTTCTGCTATGCGTGATTACCAGAAGGAAGTGGTTTCCTATACAAGAGGCCTGGGAAGGCTGTTCTGCAGCCTGAAAGGCTATGAGCCCTGTAAAAATCAGGAAGAGATTGTGGAACAGATTGGCTATGATTCTGAGCGTGACCTGGACAATCCCACTGGTTCTGTATTTTGTGCCCATGGCGCCGGATTTGTGGTGCCATGGTATCAGGTGGAAGAGTATATGCATCTGGACACAGGGATTTCCGAGGAGTTTGATGATGATCTAAGCGCAGAGGAAGACTGGCAGAGCACAGAAAGCGGAGAAGAAAATGCAGCATACGGCGGTGCCGGCAGCCAATCGGAAAATCAGGCCCGCGGTGCCAGCCAGACTTCAGGAAAATCCGGCTACCAGCCACCAAAGTCCGCTTATCGCGGCAGCTATGAAGACGATAAGGAACTTCAGGCAATTTTCGAGCGAACCTTCGGTCCTGTAAAAAGAGACAGAATGTCTTCCTATAAAAAAGTAGTAACTGCGCCATCCTCTCCATCCACCAGCTCCTACCGGAAAAAGGACAAAGAAGAATACCTTCTGGTGGACGGCTACAACATTATTTTTGCATGGCCGGAACTGAAGGAACTGGCAGATGCGGATGTCCGTGCGGCGCAGACCAAGCTGATGGACATTCTCAGCAATTATCAGGGATACAAAAAATGCACGCTGATTCTTGTTTTTGACGCATACAAAGTGGAAGGCCACCAGGAAGAGGTTCTGACCTATCACAACATTCATGTGGTTTATACCAAAGAAGCAGAGACCGCAGATCAGTATATTGAGAAAACGGTCCACAAGATCGGCAGACAGCATCAGGTGACAGTAGCTACCTCTGATGGCCTGGAACAGATTATAATTATGGGACAGGGGGCAAACCGAATTTCTGCAAGAGGCCTGAAAGAGGAAATTGAGGAAACAAGGAAGCAGCTTCGCCAGGAGTGGCATCAGCGCCGCCAGTCAAGCCATACGTACCTGTTTGATCATGCAGATGAAGAAACAGCAAAGCTGATGGAGGAAGTCCGTCTTGGAAAGAAAAAACTGTAAGCGGTTTACTGACAATTTGAAAATGATGAGATAAAGGAGATGTATCAAAAATGAGAGAGAAGCTTACCCGCAAGGATGTTGAGAAAATTGAGCAGGAAATTGAGCATCGCAAGCTGGTAATCCGTAAGGAAGCCATTGAAGCGGTAAAGGAAGCACGTGCCCAGGGCGACTTAAGCGAGAATTTCGAGTACTATGCTGCCAAGCGCCATAAGAACCAGAACGAGAGCCGTATCCGCTATCTGGAGAACATGTTAAAAACAGCCACCATCGTATCGGACAAATCCAGCAGTGATGAAGTAGGAATGGATGATATTGTGGAGGTTTATTTCGAGGAGGATGACGAGATTGATAAATACAAGCTGGTTACATCCATCAGGGGAAACTCCATGGAGAACCGGATCAGCATTGATTCCCCCATCGGCATGGCATTAAAAGGCCACAAGGTAGGCGACCGCGTGGAAGTAAAAGTAAATGATAATTACAGCTACTTCCTGGAAATCCGCTCCATTGACAAAACCCACTCTGAGGAGGAAGAGATAAGAGGATTTTAAAAGACCTTTACCGGATAAAATGCTGCATTCAGTTGTTTTCCAGGCTCACCAGCCGCATTTACAGTAATTTTACATTGGAGCCAATGTGATTTAACAAAGATTTGGTAGTAAAAACCAGGGAAATGTAAAGTATTTTACATAGATTTAACATTCCTCTCCCCCGAAATTTTACATAGACCACCTATATTAATCTCATAACCAAGAAACAAACAAACTCTAACAAATGGATAAAAGGAGAGGAAAAAGAATGGATTTTTTTAGCATCCTGACTTTGCTGGGAGGTCTGGCAATGTTCTTGTACGGAATGCAGGTTATGGGAGACGGACTGGAAAAGCTTTCAGGAGGAAAGCTTGAGAAGATTCTTGAGAATCTTTCTTCAAACAGATTAAAGGCAGTTCTGGTTGGCGCTGCCGTGACAGCAGTTATTCAATCGTCATCAGCAACGACAGTTATGGTTGTTGGCTTTGTAAACTCAGGAATCATGCACTTATCACAGGCTGTTGGCTTCATTATGGGAGCAAATATCGGTACTACGATTACTGCATGGATTCTTAGTCTTGCCGGAATTGAAAGCTCGAATTTCTTTGTGAAATTATTAAATCCAAGCTCATTTTCACCTATTCTGGCACTGATTGGTGTGATTTTCATTGTTTTTCTTCACGATGAAAAAAAGAAGGATATAGGAAACATTATGGTAGGATTTGCAGTGCTTATGTTCGGAATGAACACTATGAGCGGCGCTGTAAAACCACTTGCCCAGGTTCCGGAATTTACTAATATTCTGCTGAAATTTTCCAACCCGGTTCTGGGAGTGCTGGCAGGTGCGCTTTTGACGGCGGTTATTCAGTCATCCTCCGCTTCCGTAGGAATTCTTCAGGCACTTTGTGTAACCGGTGCCGTCCAGTACGGCACAGCACTGCCGATTATCATGGGACAGAACATTGGAACCTGTATTACAGCTATGCTTTCTTCTATTGGTGCAACCAAAAACGCAAAGCGTGCAGCTGTGGTTCATCTGTACTTTAACATTGTAGGAACCATTGCATTTATGGGTGTTTTCTATCTTCTTAATACATTTTTACATTTTTCATTTATCAATGATGTGGCAGGACCGGCAGGAATTGCTGTCATTCATAGTGCATTTAACGTAATTGCAACTGTTGTGCTTCTTCCGTTTGGTGATGTTCTTGTAAAAATGGCATGTGCGACTATTCGTGATACCAAGGAAGAAAAAGCCATCTCAGAAGAAGATCAGGAGTTTATGATCCTGGAATCCCGCTTTTTGAGCAATCCTGGAATTGCCATTGAACAGAGCAAAACAGCAGCAAAAAAAATGGCAGAGCAGTCTCAAAATGCGCTGAAGCTTTCCTTTGGACTTCTGGATAGTTTTCAGGAGGAAAATGCTTTCCGTGTGGAAAAAATCGAGGCAAAGGTTGACCGCTATGAGGATGAGCTTGGAACCTATCTGATTAAATTGAATCAGAAGGAGCTTTCTGTAGAGGATAGTCACAGTCTTTCTATTATGCTTCATTGCATCGGTGACTTTGAACGTATTTCTGATCATGCTTTAAGTATTATGAAGTCAGCCAAAGAGATGTGGGAAAAAAATGCAGTTTTTTCTCTGCAGGCAGTGAAGGAGCTTCATGTTATGGAAAAAGCGGTGGTTGATATTGTGGATAAGGCGTATACAGTATTTGCCAACCAGGACATTCAGCTGGCAGAGGAAATCGAACCTTTAGAGGAAGTGATCGACGAGCTTAGCCGTGAATTAAAAAGACGCCATGTAAACCGCCTTAGAGCAGGGGAATGTACTATTGAGATGGGATTTATTTTGTCGGATGTAACCACAAGTCTTGAGCGAATTGCAGATCATTGTTCTAATATTGGTGTCTGCGTAACACAGGTAAGGGAAGACCTATATGATACACACAGCCATCTGGACACTGTGAAAAATGCTCCGGGAGAGCACTTTCACCACGAGCTTGAGGTGGCAAGAGTAAACTATATGCTTCCGTAAATGTGCGCAGATAATGCGTATGGGAGGAGAGAACTGAAATGATTTTTTGTGTAGAGGACGACAACAACATTCGTGATCTTCTGGTATACACCTTGGAGACCACAGGCTTTCATGCAAAAGGCCTGGCAGATCCTTTGGAGCTGTGGCAGGCTCTTGCACAAGAGGAGCCGGAACTGATCCTTCTGGATATCATGCTGCCGGGAGAGGATGGCTATTCGATTCTGGATAAGCTGAAGAAATCCTCCGGAACCAGAGATATTCCGGTAATTATGGTAACTGCCAAAGAGGCTGAATTTGATAAGGTGCGTGCCCTGGAAGCAGGCGCAGATGATTATATTACCAAGCCCTTTGGAATGATGGAATTTATTGCCAGGGTGAAGGCTGTGCTTCGGCGCAGCAGCCGTCACGGAGATGACAGAGAGCTGCGCTGTGAAGAACTGAGCATTTTCCCGGGACGTCATCAGGTTTACAGCAACGATCAGCCTGTAGAACTAACCAGAAAAGAATTTGAGCTTCTTCTCTACCTTATGGAAAACAGAGGAATTGTTATGACCCGTGACCAGATTCTGTGTCACATATGGGGATATGATTTTGACGGAGAAACAAGAACTGTGGATGTACATGTTCGAACCCTTCGCCAGAAGCTGGGAGATACCGGCAGACTGATTGAAACTGTTCGTGGTGTGGGCTATCGCATGGCGGATAAGGGAGGAAATCAGGGATGAAGCAGAAAATTCTGAATCATACCAGCATAATGATTATTCTTACAGTGCTTTTAACTTTTGTGGCTGCAAGCTTTGTGATGTATGGAAAATTTGATTCAGTTATGAAAACAGGAGTTAGAAATGAAGCCGAATATGTAAAGGTAGGGCTGGAGGAAGCAGGAACAATCTATCTGAATGAAAAAGTGGGACAAGCTACAGATACTCGTATTACGCTTACGGATAAAGACGGAAATGTTCTTTACGATAGTGAGGCTGATGCTTCTTTGCTTCCTAATCACAGCGATCGTCCGGAATTTATTCAGGCAATGGAGAGTGGGCAGGGTGAGATCGTCCGTTATTCAGAAACGCTTGCCCGGCAGACCTTTTATTATGCAGTAAAGCTGTCTGATGGCAGAATCCTGCGTCTGGCAAAAACAACAGACAGTGTTTTTCACACTTTGATGACAAGCTTTACGTTGCTTGGGCTTCTTATGATTCTGATCATCCTGGTAGAATATGTGCTTGCACAGCAGCAGACAAAGAGCCTGATCGAGCCTATTAATAATCTAGATCTGGAGAGGCCTCTTGACAATGTGTGTTATGAGGAGCTTCGGCCTCTTCTTGTGAGGGTTGACCAGCAAAATAAGCAGATTGCAAGCCAGCTGGAAGAACTGAAAAAAACAGAAGCTGTGCGCAGGGAATTTTCCGCCAATGTTTCTCATGAACTGAAAACTCCGCTTATGTCTATTTCCGGCTATGCAGAGCTGATGATGAACGGAATGGTCAGACCGGAGAACATTGCTGATTTTTCAGGAAGAATCTATAAGGAGGCCAATCGTCTGGGAAATCTGGTGGCAGATATTATTCAGCTTTCCCGTCTGGATGAACAGCAGGACAGCACAGTTTCCATGGAGAGTGTGGAACTGGATGAGCTTGCCCAGGATGTGGTAAATAATCTTCGCAGTCACGCAGAGAAAAAAGAAATCCTTCTGGATTATCACGGAGAGCCGGCAACTATTCAGGGAGTACGCCATGTGCTTTACGAAATGCTTTACAATATTGCAGATAATGCAGTGCGCTATACCAATCCAGGCGGACACATCCATATTTATGTGGGAAAAAGAGGCGGAAAGCCTTTTTACAGGGTAGAGGATGACGGAATAGGAATTCCAAAATCCGAACAAAAACGAATATTTGAACGGTTTTACCGGGTGGATAAAAGCCATTCACGGCAAACCGGAGGAACAGGACTTGGACTGTCCATTGTCAAGCATGGAGCTAATTTACATCATGCGAAGATTACAGTGGATAGTGATCTTGGAAAAGGTACAAAAATGGAGCTGCTATTTTAGGCAGCTCCATTTTGTATGAAATTGAGATTTACAGTTCGCTCATTGCGTCCTCATCTGCCACGATAATGGCATTTGGATGGAACTGAAGAATAGAAGCCGGACACTGTGGAGTAACCGGACCCTTGAGGGCTGCTGCAAGAGCCTTTGCCTTGTTTTTGCCGTTGGCAACCAGAAGAATGCTCTTAGCACGCATAATATTGCCAATTCCCATAGTATAGGCTTTACGCGGAACATCCTCTTCACTTGCAAAGAATCTCTTATTTGCCTGAATGGTTGCATCTGTAAGATCTACACAGTGTGTGCCTGCCTCGAAGTGATCAGCTGGCTCATTAAAACCGATATGACCGTTGGGTCCGATTCCGAGAAGCTGTAAATCAACTGTGCCAATATTCTCAAGGAGAGTATTGTATGCGCTGCAGCATGCATCTGCATCAGGATTGGTTCCATCAGGAACATATGTATTCTTAACATCAATATTCACTCTGCTGAACAGATTCTTGTTCATGAAATAGCGGTAACTCTGGTCGTTGGAGCCGTCCAGCCCTACATACTCATCCAGGTTAACGGACTTAACATGTGAAAAATCAAGGATTCCTTCTTCGTACATTGCTGCCAGTTGGTCATAGGTTCCAACCGGTGAAGAACCGGTAGCAAGACCAAGGATGCAGTCTGGTTTGGATAAGATAGTACCTGCAATAATTGTAGCTGCAGTACGGCTGAGCTCTTCATAATTTTTTACTTTAATAACCTTCATATCTGATCTCCTTCTCTATCTATATGGCATGCTTATCCGCTTTGATGGGGAAAAGCCGATAGCGCATATCATCAACAGGGTGCAAAAAAATAACGGCATATGGGATGCTGCCATCTGAAAACCCCTGCCCCTGTATTTCTGATACTATCAGTATAACGTATATTTGTAAGAAATGCTATAAATATTTCTGCTCTTTTTTGCCTTTTTTTGTGAAAAGTGATTGCATGTTGGAAAATCATTTTCTATAATGAAAATAACAGCATAAAATCTGATTCCATATCAGAGATGATGCGCAATTTATGCACAGGAATTATAAAAATGAAGAAAAAACACACATTAAAAAAAGAACTGACCCTTCTTATGATACTGGCATCTGCGTGCACCCTGCTGTCTGCATGTGTGGCTGTTTTTTATGCTTTCTTTTTCCAGAAGACACAGGAAGATATTGAGTACGTACTTCGAAATACCAGCCAGCAGTATCAGGCGCATATGCAGTTCATTGAGGACAGTGTGATCACCATACGTCACAATACAGTGCTGGATGAGTTTTTCCAGGAGAAAGACTATGATCCAGATGAAATTGAATCTCAGCTTTCCTATAGCATGGAATTGTTTTCACAACGGAACATGGTGGACAGGCAGCTGCCCTTTGTGACGAGCATTTATCTGTTTAACAACAGTGATGACTGCATTTATGAACATTATTATGCTACTACCCTGGCTGCTGAGCGGGAGCAGAAAAGCCGGTATGAAAACATGCTGCAGAGTTTGAAAATAACAGAAAGCCAATATATCTGTCTGACCGATGAGGATGAGATAAATATTTTTTTTCGTATCTATGATGACAGCATGAAGGAAAAAGGAGTGGGAATCGTCCAGATTTCCCAGGCTGCTGCTGCGGCTTTATTAAATGCAGTGAATTCCTACAGCGACGGTTCCTGGGCAGTACTTGATAAAACAGATATGCTTCTTGCATCAGGTGGTGATAAGGAAAATATTCTGGCACTTCAGAAAACAGAGATTTCCTGGAGCGGAATCAGGGCACTGGGTAATGCGAGGGTAATAGGCTATGCAGATCAGTGCGGCTTCGGGGTGCGAACAGTTATCGCAGTTGGATATGGAAATATTTTTTCCATTTTGAAACCCACTCTCTTGATTTTTTTGGTGGGACTGATCGTGGTAATTGCCATCACCTTTCTGGTATCCTATGCTACTAGCTATCGTTTTACCAAACCGGTAACAAGAATGATTCAGAGTATTCAGGCGTTTGGCAAGCCCAAGCTGGATGTGCGTATGGAGGATTCCTCTATTCAGGAATTTCACGATATGGGGATTGTGTTCAACCAGATGGCAGAGAGAATTGAGTATCTGATCACACAGGTATATGAGAAAGAAATTCTGGCAGTCCGCGCCCAGGTAAAGTATCTGCAGTCTCAGATTAATCCTCATTTTCAGTTCAACATTCTGGCTATGCTCAGTCTGAAGGCAAAAATGGCGGGAAACGAAGAGGTTTACGACGGCCTGAATGCGTTTTCTAAGCTGATGCAGGGCAAGATCTTCAGGGAAAAAGAGATTAAGATCAAGGTAAAGGAAGAACTGGAAATTGTGCAGTTTTATTTGTATCTGCAGAAAAGCAGATACCAGGACAAGCTTTCCTATGAAGTGACGCTGGAAAATCCGGAAATAGAGAATAATCTGATTCCACGCCTTCTTATCGAGCCTCTGGTGGAAAATGCGGTGTCCCATGGTTTGGAACCAAAACGGGAAAAAGGAATGCTGAAGGTTCATCTTTACGAAAGGGAGATGCTTCATATTTGTGTGGAAGATAACGGAGTGGGTATTGATTTTACCAAAATGGAGGAAAAACAGGAGAAATCAGGAGAAACGAATAAGATAGAACACACTCATACCGGATGGGAAAACACCAGAAGAATGCTTCAGATCCTGTATGGAGATGACCATGAATTTAAGGTGTGGAGTGAGAAGGGAAAGGGAACCAGAATTGAGATACTGGTTCCTATTGAAAGAGGAGAGAGCTATGTGGAAAGTATTGGCAGCAGATGATGAAAGCTATATCAGGGAAGCCCTGCAGAAGCTGATCAACTGGGAGAAAATGGACTGCAGTCTGGAAAAGGTGGTCAGCGATGGGCAGGAACTTCTGGACGGGATTACCGGAAGCATGCCGGATATTGTGATCACTGATATCCAGATGCCAGGCGTAGACGGGCTTCAGGTATGTAAATATATATATGAAACAAGTCCGGAAACCCAGGTGATCATTCTTACCGCATATTCGGATTTTGAATATGCAAAGGAAGCCATCAAGTACAGTGCCTGTGGCTATGTACTGAAAATTTCCATTATTGATGAGCTTCCGGAAGCTGTGGAAAAAGCAATCGGGAACCTATCCAGGCTGAAAAAAGAATTTGAAACAACCGAAGCCAGAAGAACTGAGGAACCGGAATCCCTACTTTCCCAGGTGGAACAGTATGTGGAAGGAAATTACCGTAATAAGATTACGCTGGATGACATTGCAGATACCCTGCATGTGAACCGAAGCTATTTAAGCCGTTTTTACAAGAACAAAACAGGAGTAAATCTGTTTGATACTATTTTGAATAAACGTATTGAGGCTGCGAAGGATTATTTGCGGAATACCGATATGAAGACCTATGAAATTTCAGAGGCTGTGGGAGTGGAGGATGCAGGATATTTTTCCAAAATGTTCAAAAAGATCACAGGAGTATCTCCAAAAGAATTCAGGAAAAGAGAAAAAAATGAAGAGACGAAGTAGAAACCGCCTGTCTGGCCTTATATTGCTGCTGGCACTGTCTCTTTGCGGATGCGGAGAAAAGGAAAAAGAGCCTGTGACTATTACAGTGATCCACGCCTGGGGCGGAACCGGGGCAGACCATGTTGCAATGCGTGATATTTACGATGGCTTCCAGAAGGAAAATCCGGATATTGAAGTCCAGATGATATCCATGCCTGCACGGGAGGAGATGCTGCGCAAGGTGGAAGATATGATCATGGTGGGAAATATGCCGGATGTGATCACCTTCAGCGGAATGGGACAGAACACAACCTACGATTTTATTGTGAAAAACAATATGGCACTGGATATTATGCCTTACCTGAAAGAAGATAAGGAGTTTGCGGCGAACATTTCCAGAACTAATTTAAATTACTGGACGACAGATAACGGACAGCTGTTCACCGTAGCAGATGTTTTATCCTTGAGTGGTGGGTATTGGTACAATAAGGATATTTTAGATGCGGCAGGGGTGAAAAGTCTTCCGAAATCCTGGGATGCATTTCGTGGCATGTGCTACAAAATACTAAAATGGGCAAACGAGCAGGAGAATGAGGTAAAGCCGCTTCAGACCTCGCCGGAGGGATATCTTTATTTTATGGATCAGATGCTGCTGGAAAAGCTGGAAGATGAGGAAAACCAGATTTCATGGAAGAACCAGGTTCGGGAGGTGCTGGGGCAGCTTCAGGGAATCTATGCTTATTCTGCTTCAGAAAATGCAGAATACAGCTATCTGGATGAGACCAGACTGTTTAACGAAGGAAAGCTGGCAGTGTATGTAAATGGTGTCTGGGGCGCTTCCATGATTTCTGAAAATATCAATGCCAGATATGCCCTGCTTCCCACCTTTTCCCAGGATGCGGTTTCCTGCGAATCAGCATGCCTTGGCTATGTGCTGGGAAACAGCCAAAATGAGCAGAAGGAGAATGCGTCTGTTGATTTTTTGAAATATATGCTCAGCGAAAAGGTACAAAAAAGAATCCTGGAGGAAACAGAGCAGATTCCGGCAAATGAACACGTGGTGCTGGATGCCTACAAGGAGGCAATGCCTCGTCTGTATCAGGCTGCTTCTTTGGTGCTTGGAGCTGACAGGAAAATTGAAGTTCCGGATAACCTGTGGCCGGCAGATCAGAAGACCTATTTTACAGGCAATATTTTTCGCGTATTGACAGGTGCAATGACGCCAGAGGATTTTCAGAAACGTCTTGGAAAAATGCGAACTACAGAAAATAACAGTCAGAAATAAATACTGTCAAACAAAAAAATAAGATGGAGATCAGCAGAAGTGGGAAAGAAAAAGCTGAACTTCATCTTATTTTTGTGCAAAAAGTGTAAAATATTGAGTAATAGTAAATATATTCCTAGTTTTTATTGTGAAAATGTCAATAATTACCTGTAAAATGCAAATTAGATTCATTCAAAAATACCAAAAACAACGATACAATAAGGACAGTAAAAGCAAAGACATATAAAGCTATGAAGGAGGAAGTTTCAATGAAGAAAAAAATGGTAAGTGTTTTACTGGCAGCAGCAATGGGGACTACTGCA
>ERZ1035041.435-NODE-435-length-19253-cov-5.295864_pt1 | contig 19253 bp, 21 predicted proteins | sample MGYA00520684_ERZ1035041 | MGnify/ENA primary metagenome ERZ1035041 (study PRJEB33766, sample SAMN09781699) | gut metagenome | biome: gut microbiome | host: Homo sapiens | place: Madagascar | study: EMG produced TPA metagenomics assembly of the PRJNA485056 data set... | reverse complement strand
AATTTTCTCGATTTTTGATCTTGCACCAGCCTGCCTTTCTGAAAAATCAAGCTGCTGCAAAATTCAGGCTAGGCAATGGTTTCTCCAGATAAAAAAGCCCCCGGGTGTGAGCCGAGGGCTGGTAATGGTTCAAATTGGGCGGTTACTTCTTCTCGAGAAGTTCAAGCCGTTTCTTTTCTTCACGTTCAAGCTGCTTAATGCTCTTCTCCGGAGTCGGGAGATCTTCAGGCATCGTGCCGCCTAACCGCTTAATGGTTTCCCGCACCTCCTTCCCTACGGAATAGTGCGCTTGGTTCGCCTCCCTTTTCCCGACGATGTGTTCGCGTCGGAGTTTGGCTTCGGCCTGGGTTGCTCGGAAGAGGTTCGCGGCCAGTTCTTCGTGACCCATGTGGTCAAGAATTTCCTGGCTCTGTTTCAATCCCTTTCTAGCGTGGATCTCTTTTCTGCCAAGCCCGCCGTAGAGACCCTTGTATCCGTGGTTTTGGAAGATGGCATAGTCTTTGGGTTCGACGATGCCGGCGTCATGCGCGGCATCGCTTAACCGTTTGTTATGCTCCTTCATCTCCCTGCGCAAGAACAGACGCTTTTGATCCTCATCCAGTCGGGCGAAGGCTTCCTCGTCGGCGAGTTCCTGGCGGCGGGTTTGAACCGCGAAGTAGGTTTGGCCGGCGGCAATGACAGGCTTGCTCGGGTCGCCGTTCTGAACGATCAGGTAGCAGGCATAACGGGAGAGGGCGACGTCATCGACTTCGCGTTGAGCTCCTTTGCCCGCTTCGATCAATTTGACAACATTGTCAAAATGATCCGATGACTCTATCTTCATTGCGACGCAGGCGGTTTTTGCCCTATCCACGACCTCCGTGAATCTGCGCCAAGTCGTATATCCCAAGAGCGGGTAAAGCTCGCGCGCAAACCAGTACTCCCTGCCGTCATCGTCCAGATGGCGGATCGCGTCGAAGTTCGGGAGGGTTGCTTGTTCGTCGTTGTTTTGGGTATTATCCATACATACCTCGTCATAAAGGTTCGACCAAGCCCTCAGCGCATTGCTCTGCGTTGGGAGCTTTCCTATTTTACGATGTCGCCTTCATCGTGCCGCCTCCCAGGCGCGCAGCGCGTTTGTGAGCATGTACGCGGAGAGCTTCACGCGGCCTCCGATCGTGCGCTTGACCCACACCGAATCCCCGTCGCAGACATAGGTGACGGTTGCCTTAAAGCGCCAGGGCCACTTCCGGCGCGTGAGTCTCTCAAGGACAATGAGGCAGAGGATGAGTACCGCGCCTGCAATAAACGGGTGCAGTACGATCCATGTAAAAGCGTCGGAGAGCATGATGATAGATGCGCCCCATCCGTTCTTTACAAGATTTTGGAGAACGGATGGAAATATGTCTTGACAAATACCGGGACTTTCTCAGTCTGCTGCAGTCCTGGCAGTTTCTGCAGCAGGTAAATGCAATCGTACGAGGCGTGATGCATCGACAGAACGTTCGGCATGCCATGCATCGTAAAGGCCTACATTCTCAACCACATGGCGACGGAAGGGCCTGGCAGGACTGCTGCAATACGCACAGCAACTTCAGGTGTAACAGGACCTTGTTCGTTGAGAATTCTGGTAACAATTTGTCCTTCACAGGCTGCCGGTGGGTGCTTGCGTAACAGCAGGGGCGCAGGGGGCGATATCCTATAGGTGAAGAAAAACCCCGGCACGGCGGCCGGGGATGTGTGCTGAGGCCTCGCTATAGAGGATCGTCTAGAGCGCCGCCATGGACGTAATGAGAAGCGCGTTAATCAAGTCAATCAAAAAGGCCCCCACAACGCCCACAATCAGCCAGGCCTGAGGGCAGGTGCCGTATTTTTCAGCAAGCGCCTGCATGTTCGCAAGGGCATTTGCGGTCGCCCCCATCGAAAAGCCGACGCCGCCAGCGGCAAGCATCACGGCCGTGTAGTTGCGGCCGATCAGAAGAAAGATCACAAGCCACCCGAAAAGAAGCGCCAGTGCCGTCTGCAGCGCCAGAATCACCACAAGGGGCCCGGCGAGGTTTATGAGTTCATGCAGTTTCAGACTGTTGATCGCCATCGTCACAAAAAGAATGAGGCAGATGTCCGCGACAGCGTCGAGCCCCTTGCCCGTTACCTTATAGGCGCCCGTGTAGTCTCCGACGTTACGCACAATTGCTGCCACAATCATGGAGCCGATGTAGGCCGGCAGCGTAATGTAGGCACCGAGCCACTTGGAGACAATCATGCCGGCAGCAAGCGTCAGTGTCACAACGCTTACGGCCTTCATGAGTTCCCGGGTAAAGGCCGGTTTATTTCCCGAGTGATCGTCCTGCACACCCGTTTCGACTTCGGTCGGAATGTGAAGGGGTTCAGCCAAATTGCCGTGCTCGTTCGGAATCTGTACCTTATAGCGCCGGATGAGCCATTCGCCCAAGGGGCCGCCCACCAGAAGCGCCGCCACCATCCCGAAGGTGGCCGCGGTGATTGCCATCGCCGTGCCCCCGCTGATGCCGTAGGTTTGCTCAAAATAAGGCCCGAAGGCAGCTGCGGTACCCAAGCCGCCCATCATCGAGACGCTGCCTGCCAAAATGCCGTAGTGGGTGTCAATGCCCATGAGCCACGCCGCGCCCATGCCCACGACGTTTTGCAGAAACGCAAGGACCGTCACGGCCATAAGAAAGGTCACGAGGATCTTTCCGCCGTTGGTGACAAGTTTGAGACTTGCGGTGAGCCCGATCGTTGTAAAGAACCCGAGCATGAGAACGGTCTGCAGCGTACTGTCAAAGGTAACGCGCATGATGCCCTGATCCTCCAGGCCCGAAAGGATCGCCGCACAGAGCATGCCGCCGATCACGGGGCTCGGGATACTGAAGCGCGCCAGAACCGGGACGCGCCGCTTGATCCAAACGCCTAAAAAGTAGGTGATAACCGCAAGCGCAACGGCCTGCACCATGTTGACTTTGAGCAAAAGCATGCCGCTCTCGGCAAAGGAGTATTCCATTGTTTTTCTTCTTTGGTTTCGGTGGGAGGACCCGCGATCGGGACAATGTGTTTTGGCTTATTATGCGGGAAAAACGCCCACCGATCCGAAGTTTTTCGGGCTGACGCCAGTTTATCGGGGAGGGAATGGGGAACTTCTCTTAGGAGAAATAGGTAAGCCGCCTGCGAACCGAAGCTTTTTCTGGGTAAAAATACCTAACACCGCGTCCGGGCTTTCCGAACGCGGTGCCGGGCCGTGTTAAGCGTGCGCTTCTTTACGAAGAAACTCTTTGGTACGGGTGTGGGTGACAAACCAGGCCATGGCAAAAAGGGCAATGCCGGCTAAGGTAAGCCCGAAGGCCGTTGCCCCCCAGAAGCCTTCAGCGCCGAAAGGCCCGCCCACAATCTGACCGTCAAAGCCGAGCCAGTAGCCGCCACCGAGCCCCACGGCCCAAAGAAGGATGCCGTAGACCATCATCGGCCAGAAGGTGACGCGGTAACCGCGTAAGGCAAAGCCGCAGATCGTCTGACAGGCGTCCATGGCGTGGTAGACCACGCCGTAAATGAGAAGCGTCACGGCCAGCGTGTGCACCGCCGCGTCCGTGGTGTAAAGGCCGACGAGAGCGTCGCGCCCGAGGTAAAGCGCAAGCGCGCCCAATACTGCAAGCGTGAGGCCGATTCTGAGCGCTCTGAACGTCACCTGCTGCGCCACGGGCGGGTGCCCGGACCCAAGCGACTGGGCCACAAGGACGCTTACCGCAATCCCGAGACTCATCGGAACCTGATAAAGCGTTGCCGTGATGTTGCCCACAATCTGGTGCGCCGCGACGTCAATCGTGCCGATACGGGCGATAAAAATCGCCATGAGCGTAAAAGAACTCACTTCAAAGAAGGTGGAGAGCCCAATGGGGACCCCGAGCTTTAAGTGCTGCAAAAGGGCTTTGACGTCAGGCAGATAAAACTTCGCGGGCCGCATGGGGCTGTAAAACCTGTCGCACTTCCAGATGAGCCAGTAAGCAGCCAGCGACAACCAGGAGTTCACGGCCGTTGCGGCACCGGCGCCCGCACCGCCGAGCTCGGGTAAGCCAAAGAGACCGTACATGAAAAGCGCGTTTAAGGGCACTTTCATCGCGAGCATCCCAAGGGCCACATACATCGTGACCTTGGGGCGGTTAACGGCCGCATTGAGCGCCACAAAAGGACGCGAGAGGACCGCTGCCGGCAGCCCGGCGGCACTGAAAAGGAGGTACTCTCCCGCCATCAGCGCGACGTTGCCGTGCACCTGTCCGAACGCGACCCAAAAGTCGGTCTGAAGAATCAGTGCCATCCCGATCACGGTGAGAATGACGCCGAGCCAGGCTGACTGCGTGAGTTCAAATCCGATCCTCTCAAACTTCCGCGCGCCGTAGTGGTGGCCCGCAATGGGGCTTAAGCCCTGCAAAATCCCCACAAGCGAAATAAAGATCATGACGGCCGTTGCGGACGCGAGAGCCACGGCCGCGAGGTGTTCGGCGCCGAGCCGCCCTGCCATGATGGTGTCAACGGTCGCAGAGCCCATGATGGAGAGGTTTGCGACAAAGATGGGACTCGCGAGTTTAAAAAGGGCGCCCACGCTGATGTCGGGGGGCGTGAGCCGCGTCGGACGGGTATTTTCGTGCGCGTCGGAAGTCTTTGTTTCGGCGCTAGAGGACATGGTCAACCTCAGAAACAGCACCGGGCTGTTTCTAAAAGAAATTACTTAGTTCGGATGCGGGACGCAGTTTAACCGATTGCGCGCAGCCTTTGGCGGCGGTTGGTATTGGACGAAAGGCTTACCTCGTGAGCAGTTTTGGGCCGCAAAGAAAATCAGTGATGCCGACGCTGAAAATTCCGTCATTGTCGTAATACGGGTAGATGCAGTCCGGCGTGATAAGGATCTCCGATTAAAACTTCCAGGACGTATTGAGCATAAACGCGTGGTTTTCGCTCTTATCCGACCCGTTAAAGCTCTAGGAGAGGGTGGAGGAGAAGATCTCATCGGTGATAAACCGTAAGCCCGCGGACACACCGTAGGAGAGATCCCCGATCGTTTCAGGCCGCACATGGTCGGTGCTCGTCAAACCCGCACCGGGGCGTTTCCGCAAAGACCGGTTTGACGCCAAGCTTTTCGGCAAGTTTCCGGCCGAATTCAACGTCGGCCCCGGTAAGTTTCCCGGCGGCATCGTGGGAGGTAAACGGCGGATAGACGCCTTCGGTGTCGATTCTCAGTTCCCCGGTGCGGGCAATTTTGTCGGCGAGGTCTTCAGCGGCAAGGGCGTTGGCGGCCGCAAGCGCGGCAAGGGTAAATAGCGAAAGAGCGGCGGCGGTGAGTTTGCGGCGGGTGATGGTGAATGGCATTTTGTCTTGTCCTTAAAAGTCTGTTTTAAAAGTTTGTTCGAATTGGTTTTGTTCGGAATCAGCGGCGATTGGTGCAGGCTGACTTCAGCGAAGGAACTCGCACCGCGGCGCGGCGGGGCGAGCGCAGGCGCTCTGGGCTGCGGCTCCAGGCGGGCACGGGCGTTGCAGCAAGAAACGTAACGGCGTAGGGGGCGGAGAGGATTTTCGTGGTCATGGGTTTTCTCGATTCAGTTAAAAATTCAGTTCATAAAAAAACGCCGGCTTTTCTGGTGTGAGCCGGCGTTTGCAGGTGGTGTTGGTTGTTTGCGCTTTAAGTCTTGGGTTTCCTCACTTTTTGCGCGCACGACACCGGGCTCACGTGGATGGTCTGACACATACACATGGGCATACACATGAGGCGGGCGGTGATCGTGCTGGTGAAGTTCATGATGATTTTTTGGTTTGCTTGGGTTAACAAAAAAGGCGCTTCGGAAGTTTTTCCGTAAGCGCCTTGCGGTTTGCTTTTCTTCGCGTTATGCGGTTTTTCGCAGACAACAGACGCTTACCGGTGTGCAGCAGCACATCGGGCACATACACATCATGTTGTTCTTGGCGGAGAGCATTTGGTTAACAAAACCTTTTGAGTCAAATTCGGTGAAAGGCCGTTGCCTTTCGGTGACGGGCATTATGCACGGAGTTTTCGCCGGCTGTAAAGCGAATTCGAACTGCAAGGGCAGGGTGGAAGGTGACGGGGTCGTCCGCTGATTTCAGAAATTTGCGGAGAAAAGTCTTTTAAGTTCAGCTGCCTTTCGTTCGACGGAAGCGCTTCGTGTAGTCACAACTGCCATCGCGCAATCACGGTATGCGGCATGGTAATACGGCGTATGCGCAAAGCCGAATTCTTCGCAAAGGGCATTGTCCTGTGCGATAAGGACGGCACGCGGCTAAGTGACAGGTCCGGACATCACCGCGCTCAATGTCCGGCTTCCTCTTTCTCGAAACAGCGCATCATGTCGGCGCCGGCAGTTTCCGTCTGCGCGGTTTCAAGCGGTTCAGGCTGAGTTGGTTGCGTCAGCCTGCGCATGACCGACAAGAAAAAAGGCCGCCCGGCATGAACGCCCGACAGCCTTTCTTTCGAAACCAATCCCGTTATTTTGTCCCGGTCGACCCAAAGCCCCCGGCCGCACGGCTTGACGCTTCAAAATCTTCGACGACATGAAACTGCGCCTGCACCACGGGCACGATCACAAGCTGCGCAATGCGCTCAAAGGGATTTAACACAAAGGGCTCGGCGGAGCGGTTCCAGAGGCTCACCATGAGTTCGCCCTGGTAGTCGGAGTCAATGAGCCCCACGAGGTTTCCGAGCACAATGCCCTTTTTGTGCCCGAGGCCGCTTCGCGGAAGGATCACCGCGGCGTAGCCGGGGTCGGCCAAGTGAATCGCAAGACCCGTGTGCACAAGGTACGTTTCCCCCGGGGCTAAGGTGCGGGGTTCATCAACCAGGGCTCTTAAATCAAGCCCTGCGGACCCCGGTGTTGCGTACTGAGGGAGCTGCGTGCGGATGCGGTCATCCAAAATTTTGAGATCGACTTTCATATCTATCTTTTCTTGTTTCTGGCCTGGGCGGTGGTCACCACGCCGATAAAGACGAGGATCATACCTAAGGGGATGTTGTCGGAACGGTCAAAGGCAACGCCTGTGGCCATGAGAATGACGCCAGCGAGGGCAATCAAGGGCCCCGCAAGGCGGATGAGGGCAAAGGCCATGCGCACAACGGGTTCATTTTTAAGGTAGGGGTCATCGTCCGTGTCGGCGGGCACCGCGTCCCCCTGAAGAGGAGCGGGTTCAGCCGTGCTTCTCACGGTCACCATGCCGTTGTCTGCGGTGACGGACAAGGGGTTCAGACTCCCGATTTTGCCTTTTATGAGCTTGTCGAGGTAGGCCACATAGTCGCCGTCGGGCGGCTCAAGACTGAAGGGATCACGCATGGTTACTGTCCTTAAGGCTTGCCGCAATAAAGTCCGTGATGCGCTGCGCGGTTTCGTCTTTAGTCATGGTCGGAAGTTCTGTGACGCCGGTTTTTGTCACGAAGATCACGGTATTCTCGTTCTTGCCGAACACTGCCGGGGCGAGGTTGCCGACAATAAGGTCAGCGCCCTTCGTTACACATTTGGTCCGGGCATTGGCTTCTAAGTTTTCGGTTTCCGCGGCAAAGCCCACGGCAAAAAGCGTGGGCCGCGCTTTTTTAACGTCCGCGAGAATGTCAGGGTTTTTCACGAAGGTGAGGGTAAGCGACTCTTTCCCAGGCGTCTTTTTCATTTTCTGCGGGGCAACTTCTGCTGTCTTCCAGTCGCAGACCGCGGCAACGCCCGCAAAGATATCGGCGTCTTGGGTTTCTTTCAGCGCTGCCGTATGCATTTCGTCTGCCGTTTTGACGGAGATAACGCGCACACCCGCGGGCGCGGTTAATGCCGTGGGGCCTGAAATCAGTACTGTGTCGCATCCGGCCTGCATGAGGCTTCGCGCAAGCGCATAGCCCTGAAGGCCGGAACTACGGTTTGTGATCACCCGAACGGGATCAAGAGGCTCTTCGGTGGGGCCGGCCGTCACAACGGCTTTTTTGCCCGTAAGGGGTTTGGGGGCAAGCGCCGCGGCAGCCAGTTCCACAATATCTTCCGGCTCCATCATGCGCCCTGCGCCGGTTTCGCCGCAGGCAAGGTTTCCCGCCTGCGGTCCCCAGATCATGACGCCGTCATCAGCTAATACTTTGACGGAGCGCTGCACCGCGGGGTTTTCCCACATCCGTGTATTCATCGCCGGACAGACCGCGAGGGGCGCCGCACGCGCAATGATTGCGGTGCTCACAAGATTGTCGGCAATCCCGTGGGCGGCTTTACCGAGGATGTCGGCGGTCGCGGGCGCCACAATCATGAGGTCGCACGCCCCGTGCGTGGCCGCAAGGTGCGGCATATCGCGCGTGAGGTTTTCAATGCCGACGGCGTGGCCGGAGAGCGCTTCAAAGGTTAAGGGCGTCACAAAGTGCGCCGCCGCCTCAGTCATGATGACCCTCACATCGGCTCCGGCTTTTTTTAGGAGCCTGACGAGTTCACAGGACTTGTAGGCGGCAATACCGCCCGTGACGGCAAGCGTAACGGAGCGGTTTTTGAGTGTGGGATAAGCGGGCACGGCAGGCAAACGATCGAAAAGTTAGCTGATGACGGCATTGTAGCGGGACAAGGCGGGCGCTTTTCGGGCCGGTGACGGATAATTCAGTGCGGTTGGCAGCGGCGCTGCTGTTCCGGAACGCGGCTGCGTTTCTGTGATTAATTCCTGAAGGAGAAGCAATGAGTACGCCGTACATCATGGTTTTGGATATCGGGGTCGGGCTCTTTGTCGGCTCGCTGATCCTTGCCTGGCTGTGCGGGTACTGGAAGAAAAAATAGCCGGAAAGCCAGTCAGCGGCGGACTTTTTGCCGGCGCTCCGGACAAATCGCATCATCCTCAGTGATCGTGCCGACATGCCTCGTCGCAGCCCGCGCCCTTTCCACGACGCTCTCAAAGAATTCCGGGTGCTGCATGTAGTACTGGAGCTGCTCCCAGTCGCGTTGGGAGAAATCAAGCACCACATTTCCGGACGGTGTCTGCAGGGATGCGTAGGTGCCGGGCCGTTTGTTTTCTTTTTTGATGCATTGCTGATTCCTTGTTTTCCTGCGGATTCCGGCTTACTGCGCCTGCCGCAGAGCTTCCCGTTAGAACGGAACGTGGGTGGCTTGATGCCGCCCTGGACGCGGGCCTTCTTCGGCTTATGCCGGCCTTTGTGGAGACGCTGAGCCGGCGGCCGATGCTGCTTTCCTGCGACACGGGGCTCATGTGTCATCTCTTGGGTTTTACAAGCCCGGTGCATAACGGCCCCAAGGCCGGTGTGAGCTTTTACCGGGATCGCCAGGGGCACAGTGTGGATCTTGTGCTTGAGACGGACGGGAAGGTCTTTGCCGTGCAGATGAGTCCGTATAGCCCGGGAGCGGCCGGGCTTAAAAGCCTCGCGTACTTCCGGGAGAAAACAGCCGGCTGCAGTGAGGGTACGGTGATTTCCATCTATCCCGAGACAGCCGTTTCAGACGAAGACACCCGCTCTATCAGCCTCTGGTCAATCTGAGAGAGGCTCATTTATTCGCGGACTTAAATTCCGCAACGACAATGAGAAAGGCCCCGAGGCAGATTGCGATATCGGCCACATTAAACGCGGGCCAGTGCCAGCCGGCAAGATGAAAGTCGAGAAAATCGACGACGCTTCCCAAAACCACGCGGTCAATGGCGTTACCCACGGCGCCCGAGAGAATGAGAACGGAGGCCCACTGAAAGAAGCGGTTGGCGGTGCGCTTCATGGTAATAAGCGCAATCACCGCAACGACAGAGGCCATCGTCACGAAAAACGCGGTCTGCCAGCCGCCCGCGTCGCTTAAAAAAGAGAAGGCTGCGCCGGTGTTTCGGACGTGGCAGAGATTAAAAAAGGGGAGAACGCGGATAAATTCTCCCTCAAAAAAGGCCGCCTGAATCCAGGCTTTTGTCGCCTGATCAAGAATGAGAAAAACGACGGCCGCAGCCGCAAGAAGGCCAAACCGCCCCCACGAAACGGCGGGGGGATTTGACGGATTCTGACGGTCTGCGGCCTGCATGGCGCGTTAAGCGTAAAGACGCTTTTCGCCGGCACCGAAGAGGTTGACGCGGCACCTCGGGCAAAGGCCCGGATGTTCGGCGTCTTCGGTGGTGCCGTCAACGTAGTGCCAGCAGCGGATGCACTTGGTGCGCGGGCTCGGGGTCACGGTGACCGTGAGTTCCGCGTCGTCCTTTTCGGCCTTCCGGAGCTCACACTTTGAGGTCATCATCACAAAGCGGAGTTCTTCGCCCAAAGAGGCAAGGTACTGCCAGTCGCTTCCGGAGGCCGTAATGACGGCGTCCGCGGCAAGGCTCGAACCGATCTTGCCTTCGGCGCGCAGGGTCTCGATTTCTTTCAAAACCTTGGCGCGTGCCGAACGCACCGCCTCCCACTTTGCGAGAAGCTCGGGGGCGTTGGCGACTTCGGGCACCATGTGATTGGTTTCCGTGAAGATCGTGCCGCTTTCGTTGGGCGAAAACACGGCAAAGGCTTCTTCGGCGGTAAAGGACAGAATCGGCGCCATGAGACGCAGAAGCGTTGCCGTGATGTGCCAGAGCGCGGTCTGCGCGGAACGCCTCGGAAGGCCATCGGCCTTTGTCGTGTAGAGGCGGTCCTTCAAAACATCGAGATAGAACCCGCCCAGGTCTTCCGTGGCAAAGCTCATCAAGAGGGAGGTCACCAGATGGAACTGGTACGTCTGCTCAAGTTCGAGGATTCTGTCCTGCAGGGCATCGACGCGTGCCAGGGCCCAGCGGTCAAGCTCAAGCATCTCACTGACCGGAACGGCGTCTTTTTTGGGATCAAAGTCGCTTGTGTTGGCAAGGAGGAACCTGAGCGTATTGCGGATACGGCGGTAGCTGTCTACAACGCGCGCGATGATGGAGGGCCCGATTCTGAGTTCGCTCGTGTAGTCGGTGCTTGCCACCCACAGACGGCAGATTTCAGCACCGTACTTGTTGCAGATTTCCTGCGGGCTCACGGTATTGCCGCGGCTCTTGCTCATCTTTTCGCCGTTTTCGTCCACAAGGAACCCGTGGGTGAGAAGGGCGTCGTAGGGCGGACGGCCGTCCAACATCGTGCCGATGAGAAGCGACGAGTGGAACCAGCCGCGGTGTTGGTCGCTGCCTTCAAGGTAGAGGTCTGCCGGGAACTTGTTCAAATCATCCTTGTGGCTGCCGCGCATCACGGTAAAGTGCGTGGATCCGGAATCAAACCAAACGTCGAGAATGTCGCTCGTCTTTACGTACTGGCTGACTTCGTCGGCCGCGAGGAACTCTTCGGGCTTGGCCTTAACCCAGGCTTCAATGCCTTCTTTTTCGACGCGATTGGCGACTTCTTCCATGATTTCAAGAGTCCTGGGGTGCAGTTCACCCGTGGCCTTATTCATGAAGAAGGGAAGCGGCACACCCCAGTTGCGCTGACGGGAAATACACCAGTCGGGGCGGTTTTCGATCATGGCGTGCAGGCGGTTGTAGCCCCAGCTCGGGAAAAACTTCGTGCTGTCAACGCCCTTAAGTGCGGCTTCACGCAGAGTCTGCGTGGAGGCCGGTTCCCCAAGAACGCCCTTGGTGTCCGCATCGGGCTTATCCATTCTCACAAACCACTGAGCCGTGGCGCGGTAGATCAACGGGGTCTTATGACGCCAGCAGTGCATGTAGCTGTGGGTCATCTTGCCCACGGCGTAAAGAGCGCCCGCGACACGCAGGGTGTCAACGATCTTAGGCTGCGCCTTCCAGATGAAAAGTCCTCCGAAAAGCGGGAGCCAGTCGGCGTAGACGCCGTTACCCTGCACGGGATTAAGGATCTCATCGTTGGTCATTCCGTGCTTTTTGCAGCTCACAAAGTCATCCACACCATAGGCCGGTGCCGAGTGCACGATACCCGTGCCGGATGCGGCTTCAACGTAGTCTGCGAGATACACGGGCGAAAAACGCTTATAGCCCGGGTCGATATCGTACAGGGGATGGCAGAACCTGACACCCTCAAACTTTTCGCCCTTGGCGGTCGCAACAATCGTCCCGGTCTTTCCGTAGCGCTTTAAGGCGGCTTCGGTGAGGCCTTTGCCAAGGATAAGGTAACGGTCGCCGCAGTCAACGAGCGCATACTCCAGTTCGGGGTGCATGTTAAGCGCCTGGTTCGCGGGAATCGTCCACGGGGTCGTGGTCCAGATCACCGTATAGCAGGGCTTCTCAATCTTGTGCGCAAAGGCTTCTTCAACGCGCGGCTTATCTTCCTCGGAAAGCTTAAAGCCGATATCGATTTCGTAGCTTTCGGCGTCCTTATATTCGACTTCAGCTTCAGCCAAAGCCGACTGGCAGTCAAAGCACCAGTTCACGGGTTTGAGACCGCGGTAGACGTAGCCCTTTTCCATGATTTTGGCGAGAGCCCGGATTTCAGCCGCTTCCGTTGCGGGCCGCATCGTGAGATACGGATTTTCCCAGTCAGCCAAAACGCCCAGGCGCTTAAAGCCGGCTTTCTGGTGCTCAACCTGTTCGGCCGCGTAGGCGCGGGCCTTGGCGATCACTTCTTCCTTAGGCAGGCCCTTACCGTACTTTTTCTCAATCTGGATTTCAATCGGCATGCCGTGGCAGTCCCAGCCCGGGACGTAGGGCACATCGTAGCCGGCAAAGAGCTTCGTCTTATTGATGATGTCCTTCAAAATCTTATTTAAGGCGTGGCCCATGTGAATGTCGCCGTTGGCGTACGGGGGGCCGTCGTGCAGAATGAATTTGCGCGCGCCTTTGCGGGCCTTGCGGATGGTTTGATACACACCGCGCTTTTCCCAGTCGGCGACCCAGCCGGGTTCGCGCTTGGCGAGGTCTCCCCGCATCGGAAAGGGTGTGTCAGGCAGATTCAGAGGATATTTTTTCGATGCTGCGTCAGCACCTTTGTCGGCTTTTGCCATGTGTTTCTCCAGGCCCCCTCGGGCTCTTCCGGATTGACAGTAAAACTTCAGGCGTAAAAGCATTACGCGCCGAAGCGGTGAATTTGAGAGTGTATTTCATCGGGGCGGTACTTTGCCATAGGCAAAAGCGCCCAGTTTGACGTTCAGGCTTGGACTTTGACGCCCAGAATTGCTTTGGCGCGCTCGCAGTCGGCAGAAATGGCGGCCGTGAGTTCCGGAAGGCCCGAAAACTTCTTTTCGTCTCTGAGTTTTTCAACGAACTCCACCTCGATGAGCTTACCGTAGGCGTTGCCCGTCCAGTTAAAGACGTGGGTTTCAAGAAGCCACCGGCCGTCGCTGACCACGGTCGGTTTGTTGCCGATACTCGCCACCCCCGGCCAGACGGAGCCGATCGCGTCAAGGCCCTTTACCCGCACCGCGTAAATGCCGTGCAGCGCCGGATGCGTTTTACTGCCCGGGGGGACGGCAAACATGTTGAGTGTGGGGAACCCCAGCTGCCTGCCGAGCGCCGCACCGTGCACCACGCGCCCGGTCATCGCGACGGCTCGCCCGAGCATCTCGGCTGCTTCATGGAGGTCTCCCAAGGCAAGCGCCGCGCGGATTCTGGAACTTGAAATCCTCTCCTGCCCGTGAAAAAGAAGGGGCGTCTTAAAGGTTTCAAAGTGATAGTGTTGCCCCAATTCTTCAAGCGTAGCGAAGTTGCCGCTGCGTCCGGCGCCGAACGTGAAGTTTTCCCCGACGCTCACCCAGCGGCACGCGAGGCCCTCGGCGAGAATGTCGCGGGCAAATTCTGCGGGTGCCATTTTGGCCATCGCCTCGTTAAAGGGCATCACAAAGACGCGCTGAATGCCGCAGGCAACGATGTTCGCGAGCTTATCCCGCAGGGTTGAGATGCGGGGGAGGTCGGTCTCGCCGAAAAACTCACGGGGGTGGGGCTCAAAGGTAAGCACCGCGGGCATAAGGCCTCGCGCGGCCGCAGCCTGTCTGACTTCAGCCAGAAGCGCCTGATGCCCTCTGTGAACGCCGTCAAAGTTGCCGATGGCCACCGCGCAGTCCATGCGCGTAAACGGGCTCGGAAGTCCCCGGATGATGTGCAGCATATGGTTTGTGTGTTGCAAAGCCCGCGGGCTTTGCGCGAATAGAATCGGATGGGCAATTATATGGGGAGGGCGCTAAACGCAGAAACCGCCCGCGGGAGGAAGGGCCGGCGGGCGGTTTGTGATTTGGGGAAATAAGACGCAATTAATGCATCCCGGCCCACTGCATGAACTGCTCAGCCGTTTCCGCACTCTGATGGTTAAACCACTGGCTCTTACCCAAATCCAGGGCGGCAATTGCGCTCATGTCGTCATCCGTGAGCGTAAAGTCAAAAATCGAGAGGTTTTCGATCATCCGCTCTTTGTGCGTGGTTTTCGGAATCACGATGATGTTGCGCTGCGTGAGCCACCTGAGGGCCGCCTGCGCCGGGGTTTTACCGTATTTCGCGCCGATTGCCGTGAGCGTCCTGTTTGTGAACAGCCCGTTTCTGCCTTCAGCCAGGGGCGCCCAGGACATAAGTGCGCACTCGAGCTTTTTCATCGTCTTTTGTGCCGCGGTCTGCTGGTTAAAGACGTGGGTTTCAACTTGGTTCACCATTGGCTTGATTTCGTTGAAATGCGCAATGTCGATTAACCGGTCCGGGTAGAAGTTACTCACGCCGATCGCGCGGGCTTTACCGGCTTTGTAAGCCGCTTCCATCGCACGCCAGGTGCCGTAATAGTCGCCGAACGGCTGGTGGATGAGGAGGAGGTCAAGGTAGTCGGTCTGAAGTTTCCTGAGGCTCTCGTCGATGCTTGCCGCGGCCTTTGCCTCACCCGCGTTACTGATCCAGATTTTCGTTGTGAGGAAAATATCGGCACGTGCCACGCCGCTTTCTTTGATTGCCTGTCCGACTTTAGCTTCGTTGTGGTAGGCCTGCGCCGTGTCGATGCAGCGGTAGCCGCAGGCTAGCGCCTCTTTGACGCACCTCACGCACTCCTCGGGCGAGACCTGGAAAACACCGTACCCCAAAACGGGCATGTGAACGCCGTTGGCAAGTTTCACTGTCTGCATGTCAGAACTCCTTTGAAAGCGGTGCGGTCAGATTAGCCGGCCGCCGGCAGGACTTAAAGAGACAAACCTGTCAATGACTGCCTGATTCTCTCAATACGAAAAAACGGACCGCAGCCGTGTGAGCCGCAATCCGTTGGAGCCGAAAGTCCCGGGTCTTAGTCTTCGATGCCGATCATGACGTTGTAGGCCTTAATGATCGCGTAGGCCTTGCCGCCCACCTTAAGGTCAAGGTTTTTCGCACAAGTCGTCGTGATGGAGGAGACGATCTTTTCGCCGGCGGCAGTTTCGATCATGACTTCGGTGGAAACGGGGCCTTCCTTGACTTCAAGGCCCCGCAACCGCCCGCTTGCCGCCCTTTTCCGCCGGATCGGGCTGATGAAGTCTTTGGGCAATGCGCTGCCTTTGATTGCCGGTGTTGCAGGGACTGGCACCTGGGAGAACGGGTTTTGCGGGAGATGTCTGACCGCACCGTCATTGCGGTACCGCGCAGGCCGTTTGCAAACCGATGCCTACGGAGCCCTGCCGCATACATTGACCGCTTCTGATCCTGAGGTTCCCGATCCGCTCAGAGATAAGCTCATGGCCTGTCTCAGAGACACGCCGCAGGCGACGCAGTCTGAGGCAGCCAAAGCCCTGGGGGCTTCCGTCATTACCGTTAAGCGCCTTTTTGCCGGCCTGCAGAAAGAGAAAAGCGCCTGCGCCGCATCGGCAACAACCGCCGCGGCCTCTGGCAGGTACTTTAAAGCCCCGTCCGCCTTGGGCAGGGCCTGACGCGGGTTGTTAGAATGCCCGCAGTGCGGCCCCAAAATCAGGCAAAGTGCCGCACGGGCTCAGGGTTTCGCTCTGAGTCAGCCCATGCTTTGCCGGCCATTAGACCGAGAACCCGATGCATAAGATCCTAGCTTCCCTTTGTGCCGCCGCCCTTGCGGCCTTTACCGGTGTTGCCGCTCAGGCTGAAATCCCCGCGCAGACAATACGCCTGGCGCACACCGCGGCGGTTTCCCACGCGCACCATGAAGCCGCGCAGCTTTTTGCCAAAAATGTCTCTGACAGAACGAAGGGGAAAGTGAAGGTTGAGGTGTATCCCGCAGGCGAACTCGGAGACCAGCCGGCTTTGGCTGAGCAGGTGACCTTAGGCGCCATGGACATGGCTGTGGTGAGTCTAGGCAACATGGCGATGTACGATAAGAAACTTAACGCCATGACGGCGCCCTTTCTTTTTACCGATTACGACCACGCCCACCGCACGATTGACGCGTTTGTGATGGACTGGATGAATGCGGGCCTCTCGCAGCACGACGCCGTGGGCCTTTCCATGTTTGACTACGGCTTCCGGCAGACGACAACCAAGGGCGTGCCGATTAACTCCGCAGACGACTTAAAGGGCCTCAAGATCCGCGTGCCGCCTTCAACGGGCCTTCTTGCGGCCTTTGACGCCCTGGGCGCCAACACCCAGCGCATTGCGTACTCAGAGCTCTACACCTCCTTAAAGCAGGGCGTGGTGACGGGCGAAGAAAACCCGGTTTTCACGATCCTTGCGGATTCCCTCTATGAAACGCAGGATGAGTTGGCGCTCACAAACCACTACTTTGACTGCCAGGTGCTTTTGATCAACAAGATGCTTTTTGACGGCATGCCCGAGGAACTGCAGACGATTCTGAAGGAAGAGGCCGTCAACGCCCAAAACCTCACCCGCGAAAAAATCAGTCACGGGGAAGCCGCGGTCATTGAAGAGCTTAAAAAGAAGGGGATGCATGTGACGAACCCCGACCGTGCGTCTTTCGTAAAGAAAATGCAGCCCGCCTACGAAAAGGTGGGAGCCTTGGCGGGCACGAAAGAAATGAAGAATCTTCTTGATGCGGTTGCAAAAGCAAAGACCGCAAAATAAGAGGGTGGCTGCGTCATGGTGATGTTTGTCATCTTCGCCTCGGTGCTCGTTCTGATGCTTTTGGGCGTCACAACGGCCGTGACGATGGGCTTTGCCTCCGCCGCAACGTTTTTACTTGCGGGCGGGGACATGGCGCGGCTTTTTCTTGTGCCGCAGCGCATGTTCGCGCAGGTCTCAGGCATCACCCTCATGTCAATCCCGTTTTTCCTTCTCATGGGTAACCTCATGACCGAAGGCGGGGTGAGTAAAAGCCTTTTTGCCTTCGGACGCGTCAGCCTCGGGCACCGCTGGGGAGGGCTCTCCAACGCCGCCATTGCCGCCTGCATCGTGATGGCCGCGATGTCAGGCTCCGCCGCCGCGTGCGCCGCAGGGATCGGCATGATTGCCGTTGCGGAAATGAAAAAGTCCGGCTACGGGGAAGCCTTTTCCTGTGCAACGATTGCGGCAGGCGGCGCCTTGGGGCCCATCATTCCCCCGAGCATCACATTGATTCTTTACGCCGGGCTCACGCAGACGAGCGTCAACGCCCTTTTTGCCGCGGGCGCCGTGCCCGGGCTCATCATCGGGTTTGCCTTCATGCTGTGGTCCTCGTGCGTCTGCCGCATGAAGGGCTACGCCAAAACGCAAGCCGCCCCCTGGCGCGAGCGCTGGTACGCCTTTAAGGAGGCGTTTTTTGCGTTGCTTACACCAGTCATCGTGATCGGCGGTATGTTTGCGGGGCTTTTTACCGCGACCGAAGCTGCGGCCGTTGCTTCCTTTTACGTGATGATTCTGGGGTTCTTTGTCTTTAAGACCCTCAAGGTCAAAGACCTTCCGAAAATCTTTTGGGCGACGGCCGAGCAGACCGCGAAAGTCATGTTTGTGATCGCGACGGCGGGCTTCTTCCAGTACGTTCTTCTTTACACCCGTATTCCCCAGGAAGCGATTGCCTTTATTTCGACGAGCTTCACGTCCATCGTTCCGGTGCTTCTCATCATCATTGCGCTTCTTGTGATCATGGGCTGCTTTATGGAAGGCACCGCGATCCTCCTGATTACCGTGCCGATTTTTGTGCCCCTGGCAAAGGCCTTTGGGTTTGACGTGGTGCAGCTCGGAATCGTGATGTGTATTTCGCTTGCGGTGGGCGTTCTGACGCCGCCCGTGGGGCTGAATCTTTATGTGATGGCCTCGATCTCAGGCGTGAAGGTCATGGCGATTGCCAGAGAGGCCCTGGGTTATGTGCTCATCATGATTCTCGGGGCAGCAGCGGTCGCCTTTATCCCCGAATTGTCGCTGGGCCTTGCGCGCCTCGTGCCGTAGGAGTAGGGAAGATGCAGACTTTGCTCGTATGGCTTAAGAAACTCGATCACGCGGTAAGCGTCACAACGCGCACGATCTGTATCGTGGCTTTGGCCGCGATCTTTGTGATGTTTCTTTTAAACGTCTTCGTGCGGTTTGTGCCGGTTTATAACTTCACGCAGACCGATGACTGGATTCAGTTGTGCCTCGTGTGGATGATTTTCCTGGGCGCCCAGGAACTCGTGCGCACCCGCAGTCACTTTGTGGTGGACGTTTTAACGGAACGGATGGCGGGCACGCAGACCGGGCGTTTTGTGAGGATTCTCGTCTGTCTCATTGAGTGCGTCACCTATGCCGCGGTGTGCTGGTACGGGATTGTCTGGGTGATGCGCGCGCAGGCTTACATGCAGTCCATCCCGTGGCTTCAGATGCGCTGGGCCTATGCCGCGGTTCCGGTGAGCGCCTTTTTTATGACGGTCTACGGGATCCGCGACCTGATTCTTTCGGTGCGAAACTTCGTGCGCGGGCGCGAGGACATCGAAGTACTGGAAAAAGGATTCTGACAAAGATGACGCGCAGTTTCTGGATTTTTGAAGCGTTCCTGGCGGTGGCGGGCGTTTTGGCCGGCCTCATTTTTCACTGCATCTTTAAATTTTACGTGAACCCCCAGATGCAGGATATCAACTGGACCTGGATGGGGTTTATCACTGTCGCGATGGTGATTGCGGGTTTCCCCGCCTGGCTTGCTGCGAAGAAAACCTCGTGGCTGCGGCTTACGGTTTTAACCAACGTCTTTAATTTTGTGCTGCTTGCGCTTGTGCCCCTGTGGTACATCGCTTTCGGCAGCGACGGGATGGAGAAGACGCTCGCCTGGTACTTTTCCGCGGCCTGGGCTTTGTCGGGGGTTCTTCCGGCGATTTTTGCCTGTGCGGCGTTCGGGACCACGGTGGGCCGGGGCGTCTTTACGGGCGGCCGAAACTAGGCTGTTATTTTTCCAAACGGGCTTGAAAGCCATCAGCTGCTTTCGTGCGGCGAGGACCTTCGGGTCAGATTCCGGTGTTTCGAGGACTTTAACCTGAATTTTGCATGAGCGCTGAAAAAAC
>ERZ1035041.433-NODE-433-length-19272-cov-4.164334_pt1 | contig 19272 bp, 18 predicted proteins | sample MGYA00520684_ERZ1035041 | MGnify/ENA primary metagenome ERZ1035041 (study PRJEB33766, sample SAMN09781699) | gut metagenome | biome: gut microbiome | host: Homo sapiens | place: Madagascar | study: EMG produced TPA metagenomics assembly of the PRJNA485056 data set... | reverse complement strand
AGAATGGATGTACCGCTAATTTCAGAATAGGCGTACCGTTCGGGCAGAATTTGCACCTGAGACTGGCAGGAAACTATATCTCAGTGTCATCATTGATCTATATGATCGATTTCCAGTTGCGTATGTCATAAGCGGAAGAAATGACAATAAGCTCGTGTTTGACACATACGATAAGGCTCTCAAAGATAATCCGGATGCCAGGCCGATTTTTCATTCTGACAGAGGGTTTCAGTACACGAGTAAAATATTTCAGAAAAGGCTTCGTGAACAAGGCATGGAACAGTCTATGTCCCGTGTTGGACACTGCATTGATAATGGTCCTACTGAAGGATTGTGGGGGATTATCAAATCAGAGATGTATTATGTATAAGATAACCGACGAGGTATCTTTACGTTCGGCAATCGACAAATATATAAAGTTTTATGCCGAAGAAAGACTGCAGGAAAGATTCCATTGCAAAACGCCACTGGAAGTACGAAGCGAAGCATTATCGGCGGAAGCCCCGACACAATATCCGATACTTATGGAATTCTTATATACAGTAAAAGGTATTCCCTCTGATAAAGTGGAGTTCAGTACCCTTGATGATAAGTTGATCATGGAGTTCTTAAGCTGGATAGAAACAGAGCGTAGCTGCAGTGTCAGCACCAGAAACCAGAGGCTCTCTGCTATTGCAGCATTCTCTATATATGCACAGAATAGAGATTTTGGTTCAGCAGTTACCTTCAGAAACTGTGTACTAAAAGTTCCAAAGAAGAAAGTGCCTCGCAAAGGCAGAAGCTCATTCACAAGGGATGAAGTCAAAACTCTATTCGAATTACCCAATTCAAGTAATGAAATCGGATTAAGAGACAAGACTTTGCTGTGTTTTATGTATGCTAGCGGGACGAGAGCACAGGAGGTATGTGATTTGACAGTTGGGGACATACAGTTCTATCCTGATAGAGCCGGTATCAACATACATGGTAAAGGTCAAAAGGTGCGCCGCATAGGTATTCCATGTGATGCTTTAAATATGTTGAAGAAATATATTGAACATCGTAGAATAATCAATGATAGAGAGCGGCATGTGTTCTCAAGTCAGACACATGAGAAGATGTCCGTTTCCTGTATTGAGGAAATATACTCCAAGTACATTGACAAGGCAAAACGAGAGTATCCTGAAATGTTCAAACATAATTACACGCCACATTCCATGAGGCACACTACTGCCACCCATATGCTTGAAGCAGGGGTTCCGCTTATTGTGGTTAAAAACTTTCTTGGGCATGTATCCTTGCAGACTACTCAGATATATACAGAGATATAACGCAGGATACCATGAACAAACAGCTTAAATCGTGGAATGACAAATGGTTTCTCAAGGATAATTCTCATTTTAAGAACACTAATGGCAAAAGTAACATACCGCAATTCTTAAGGTGAAAAGTAGTTATTGTTATTCGGGATTTAAAGCGGAGAACTGCCGATTTACGCTGATGTTGGCAGTTCTCCTAGAATAACAATACTTCTGGGATAATGGACCTTATTCCAGTTCTCGAATAAGTCTCATGCCAGAAGACCTTTTGCAGAATTCATAAAGTCTGTCGGGCAGGACACTGCCAAAGGATCGCTTGCGCAGGAAGCATACAGCATGATCACAGAGATCATGCACATCGATAATACCTTTGATGACCTCCCTGCTACAGACCGTAAAAAGCAACGTCAGCTTGTTCTTTCAGAAAAAGTGGATGCTTATTTCGCATGGGCAAAACAAAAGTATTCCCAGGTAACCCATAACAGTACCATTGGCAGGGCTCTTGCTTACAGCATAAATCAGGAAGAGTATCTTCGTGTGTTTTTATCCGATGGACATATCCCAATGGATAATAACTATGCAGAACAGGCAATCCGGCCCTTCACAATTGGTAGAAAAAACTTCGTAATGATTGAATCTTCCAACGGTGCAAAGGCTAGTGCAATCCTCTACAGTCTGGTTGAAACGGCAAAAGCGAACATGATAAATACTTTTGAATATTTCAATCTGCTGCTCACTGAGATTCCTGAGCATATGGATGACAAAGATCTCAGTTTTATTGATGATCTTCTTCCATGGTCACCCAGAGTACAAAAGGAATGTCCCAGCCGATACAAAAAGTCTTAATTTTTCAATGTTCATATCTATTCTGTAAAGATCTGTTCAATCCCCGCTAAAATGCGGGGATTTTTGATACCTAGTACTCATGTTTGAGGATTTACTTCAAAGGCACCTGTTGCATCATCATTGCATATAGCGAATTGCGCCCATGTTAAATTAGGATAATTTTCTTCAATATTATTTACCATGTACAAATTGTTCCCTTTCTTATAATCAAAAAACATAAAATAATTTGTATTCTACAAAAGGACAGGTCAAAAACAGACCTGCCCATCTATAATAATATTTCATTATTTTACTACACAAAAATCATAATAATGATATTATTTTTCTCCGTAAAATCCAGTGTCAGATAATTCCATCCATTTTAGGTACATTTCTTTATAATGTTCTTTTATAAAGGCTCTTATTTTGCGTACTTCACGCTCTGTAAGAGTTCCCTGCTTTTCCACCGTGGTATCACCGTTACTTTTTACAAAAAATTTAGCTGAACCGGCTTCGGTCAATTTTCTATCACTTGCATGTACATGCATTGCTTCGATCACACAGCTTGCGGTATAATACAGGTAATAACCGCACACTTTAAATTCATAATATTTGGGCACGGCTATTCCTCCATAAATTGTTTGTTATTTAAATAATAATCTAATACAATTTGATTTTCGATATCGTCCATGTTCGTTTCAACAATTTTATCATTATAAATTACGGCTGCATGATTTAACTGATTCAGATTAAGAACACGAATATATTTGTTTTCCTGCGTAAAAGCATAACCATTAATAATCATGTCTGCTTTATCGGCTACATTTTTTATATCAAGCTGCATAGTCAATGCGAACCTCCTTGATCGGATTTAAAAATTCATCTACATCATAATATAAATTTTGCAAGATTGGTATCAGATCGATATACTCTTCCATTTCATTAAGGTTTTTATATTTTGCAGTTACGACCAGGTATCCATGATCCCATTCTTTAATACTTGTATATTTTTCTAATTTCGAAGAAGTTACAAAGCGAATCACTTGATTTCTAAAGATGAAAATCGTATACTGATGATCGCTTTTTAAAACGGCACAATCTTCTTTTTTTTGTACATTCATCCGTCAGACACCTCCGATTTTTTATGAACATATTATAGCATTGTTCATTACTGTTGTCATTCAGTTTCTTAGTAGTAGGCGGAAAATCTGTACTGAAGGAAAGTAATTTTTTTATAGTTTGAGATAATATGAACAATTTCTAGGAAAGCAAAATGCACTTCTGTTCTGCTTTGAAATCTCTATCTGAGAGTGTAGACTGCCCTTTGAGATTTTGGACAGATTCGACATGACCTGAGTGCAGACTGTTATTTTGACATTAAAATTGGAATTTCCCAGATTTTATGCGGATTGCGGAGACATGAAGCGGCTATTTTTTCATTCAGAAAAGCCGCTGTTTTAGTGTACGATAATGCTACAATGAAGGGGGTATTGAAATAAAAAGTTTAGTCAAAAGTTGTTTTAAAATATGGTCAAAAATGGTCTTTGATCAGCGTATCATTTCGTAACGTTTGGTACCAAATAACACGAAAAGGCACTAAAATTTCGTACCAGACAACACGAAATATTGTTATATACTAACAGAAAGTAAAAAGTGGAAATAGTATGTCACAGACATCCGGGAAGCAAAATGCGACCCGGGTAGTCACCTCTTTTTTATCCTTCATTATGGAGTTGACTTCACCGCCAATGTATCTTGCAGCCTTATCAACTTTAAGTAAAATTTCATCACTTAGTGCTAATTTTCTCATAGTTTTCCTTTTGTATTTTGTATATATCTTACAATAAAGGCGGCAGGGTTTGCAAAACATAGATTGCTGCCATAGAATATCTGCCTGATTTAGAGCTTATTGATAATCTGTAAAAACAAGCCCTATTTTTTAGCTCATTATGGGGCTAAAAAGTGGGTTTGGTCACTTTTTTAGTGAAAAACAGCTTCACTATTTAGAAAATGCAAAGCTATTTTCCATATAATGCCCGTTAACAGTATTTTTTATTATATAACAGGAGGTAAGGGAAGCGCAAGCTTTGTTTGCAAAATCGGCTTGAATATAGAATCATGTTGGAAATATTTTAGAAAAAGAGGCTTTTTTAGCTTGCGATAGGATCAGAAGCCAGCCGTGGTCACTCAATATGGAAGAAATTCAAGTGTTTTTAGCTTGGGCATACAATTATAAACCAGTTTGGTCACAAAAATAGAGAAAGCCCTATTGAAAAACAGATATTTTTTTGCCTGACATGGAAAGAAAAACAGTTTTGGTCACTCAATTTGTGCGTTGTATCTGCCTGCATCGGAGATGGATGATCTTCATTGGTAATAAAATACGGCATAGCCGGGTAAGCTGACTATGCCGTATTTTCAAAAGTATGTTGTTCCTGTAAAATCCATAAGATCGTGCTTATCAATGGGAATCTCGCAGGCACCAGAGTTCATGGGAGTCTCATACCCTAAAGAATCTTCTAATTCGTCTATCTCTTTGTCTGTTAAACGTATCTTTAGAAAGCTCCTCCATGGAAATGCAGGAAAGGAGCATTTGGACAGGATACGTTCATAAGGTTTCTTGATAAAATTCTCCTGCTGTTGTCTCCCATTCTGGCTCCAGATCAGATACCGGAATGGATTAAATTCCGGATCCTGCTCCTGTAGTGCTTTTAGACGATTTTCCTGATTTTTGATTTCGTTCATTATAATATCTGGTAGGTATACTGTTTTGGTATTTTCCCTGGACAATACGATATTGGAACGGGGACCGTTGTAGTCTTTGTGAGTCCTCGGCAGATCAAGGCAATGATTATCAAGGTCGATATCATCAAAATGAATCCGAACAATCTCTGCAATCTGCAGACCAGCAGTGGCGGACAGGAGCATGGGAAGATAAAGCGTTGGGGCATTCCATTTGGAAATCTTCAGTAGCTGCAAAAGCTGCTGGAAAGAATAAGCTTCGGAAGTATCGTAAGAAACACTATCGTCCCAAATTCTCAGCCCACTGGATCTTATGGCATTGGCAGCAGCCGTACCATTGTCCTGTCCTGCACAGTATAATTCCATGGCATTCCGAAAGAAACTGGATACTGCATCATACAACATAGAATATTTTTCCATCGGAAAGTTTTGGGTATCAGGGATCTCGGTCTCTTTCAGGATCTTTATCAGTTCGTCTGTGGTTACATCATTTATGCGTTTATCGCCCAGAACGGGAATAATGTATTTTTTGATAAGGCTATGATAACTTTTGTTATAATCAAGGGCATGACGCCAGAAGGACTGGAATTCTTTTACGGTACATTTGAAGACGGGAATCCGCTTCTCTTCCGCCTGCTGTTTATAAAACGGGTACATAGCCAGTGCTTCTTCTTTTGTTTGGTGATATTTTGTCTGCACGGTCAGAACCTTTCCGGATTCAAAAGTACATTTTATGCGGTAACAATACCGTCCACGGCTTTTGATGTAAGTTGGATTTGACGGGAGGTTTGCAGACTGCATTTCGCCGTAGAAAAAAGCATTCTTGTATTTCACATTTGTTTTTGTAGCCTGAGCCATTTGCTAATTCTCCTTTCCGTGAGTTCCATCGACTAAAAAAGGACCGATCTGGACACCGCCGGTTAAATAACGTATTTTTTCGAGGGAACAGTTTTTTTGAATCAGGAACCATACGAACATATTACTAAGGTCACTCATTGTGATGGACGGGAGCCCATTCTCTCTGGTAATGGATTTTAGCTTTTTTTCCTGCTGGCGGCGGACGAGTTCTTCACCAATAAAATCAGGGACTTGAAAATCCCGGATCCTTTCCATATCCAACTGCTTATAAATGTAGCTGGAAGCATCTGGGGATGACTGCTTGTTTTTGATATACTGGTGATGGATTTCCAGCACACGGGTACAGGGAGTGAAGTCTTTATAGGTAAGGCCAAGGATCTCTCCTGTATGCAGGCCGCAGAACAAGGCAAGAAGGAATTCCAGACGGTGAGGGCAGGAACTGCTGTATACCGCATTCAGAAAAATTTTAAGCTGTTCGCTGGTATAGAGTAATACGGTTGTTTGGGGCTTTTTATAAGCGGCAGGTGAAGGTGCGGGATTGCAGCTGACTTCTCCGTGTTTCCATATATCATCTGAAAAAAGCTGCAGCAGTTTGGCTACGGCATATTCGGTACCTTCACAATAGGCTTTGCAGGCATTGATCAGATCTTTGAGATATTTTGCATCGACGTTGTGAAGAAGCGGATCTGTTGTAATGTTGGGATCGATTATGTTGCGGATGATCCAGCGGTTCTTTATAATTGCATTTTCGCTGCAATTATATGCAAGGTATATTTTATAAAAATAATAGCTCAGGTATTCGTTGAAAGTAAAAGGGCAATGGTTGGCATTTTTCAATTCCACAAGTTCCTTTGTAGAAATACGTGCTGCTTCTTCGCAAAGTGTTTCAGCCGTACTGTGCTGCAAAATGCCGTTATGGGTAACGGAACGGATTGTTAGCGAATTAGGGTCTACTGTTCTGGTGCGATAGCTCCATAAATGTTCATGTGATAAAAATACGTCTTCTGTTCGGTTCATAAAATCCTCCTGAAAAATTATATAAGACAAAATGTTTAAGGGTGATCTGCGGCAGGCTGCCCAGGCAGGAAAATGTGTTGCCTTCATCATAAATATGTCTGAAAATGGTCGTTTTGTTCTGCAAGAAATATATGTTCCTAATTATAATATGTATGATTTTGGTAAATATGGTCTGTTTTTGTAAGAAAACATTTAAAACTTGATAAAAGGACAATCTGACTGGAATTAACTGTTCATGGGATAAAAGAAAAGGCGCACAATGCAATAGCTACATTATGCGTCTCATGAGAATAATTTGTTTCAAAGGAAGTACCTATTTAATAAAGAACCATTTTTTATAGATAGAGTCATCCGGAAGAAAAAGTATTTTGGGGTCGTAATCATCCGGAAGAAGGTAATTGGCAGAAACATACTCTTCTATTGCTTCGGAGATATCGTATGCGCTCAGATTTTTTGTTGCTACATAGACTTTGCTGGTAAAATCCGGGCTATAATGTCCAAGACATTCAGAAATTGTTTTCATATTGATCTTATATCCTGCCAGGATGGTTGCATAACTGTTACGGAACTTTCTCCAGGGAAGCCTTGGAAAATCACACTGTTCGGTCAGCCGGTTATAGGCTTTCGCATAAAAGCTCCGGTGGTAACACTGTCCATTTTCACGGCAGCAGAGATATCCAAGATCCAGAAAAGATGGATTTTCGGTCCTGTGCTTCTCATAGCGTTGCCGCTCAAACAGGATCTCTTCCAGGACAAAATCAGCAAGTTCTACAGTCCGTCTGCTTCTTTTTGTTTTTAGTTTAAGTTCCTGCGAAAGGACAGGTCTATTCGAAGACTGTTCGTTGGGATATATGCTTCTTCCTAGCTGCCGTTCCACGGAAATTTTTTTATTAAGGAAATCAATGTTCTCATACCGCAGGGCGATAATTTCTGATATCCGTAATCCGGCGGTGGCAGCCAGGAGCATGGGAAGATACAGCTGAGGCTCCTTTTCCCGGCAGAGGCACAAAAGATGGGAAATCTGTTCAATCGAGTAAACTGGTGAGCTGCGCTTCCTGGTCATGGTAGAGATATTTTTTCGCCTTAATTCAGCAGAAAGTCCATCGTATATATTGTACGGAAGGTAATTGTGGCTTTGGGCATAACGTAATGAACCGGTGATCATACCGATGGCAGTCCGCTGCAGATCTTTAGAGGAAATTTTATGCAAGACTTTTACCAGATCTTCCCTTTTTAGTTTATTTAGCCATTTAGCACCAATAACAGGATTGATATAGTTCATTATGAGATTGCGGTACATGATAAAAGTATTGTAAGTAATATGTTTATCATGGATCATATGGTAATACAGCCAGTAATCATAAAATTCTCTGACGGAATAAGAAAATGGAACAAAGGTTCCTTTGGAAATTTTGTATTACCTGACTCAAAAATAAGGAAAAGACGGAAACTATAGTTTTTTCTGGATTTCAAATATACCACATCCCCCATAGATCTTCCAGAAACAACATTGCCATAAAAAAATGTCTTGTTTACATCAGGTATTGGATAGGTCTTTTTTCTGCTCATCAGTATGCTCCTTTGTATCCTGGTATTCTGGTTCTTAAAAACGGATCTAAGGAATCACCAATAACTGTGCCAATCTTTGGCTCTTCATTGGGGAACATACTGCAGAAGTTTAGTGTGGTACTCAGTTTCGTATGGCCGAGAATAGCGGATATCGCTTCCATGGAAAAATCCTGATTTACAAGGAACTGTGCAAACATATAACGGAGATCACCCATTCGGACGACTGGAAGGCTGGGCGCGATGGATACACGTTTTAAAGCAGAATTAAAGGTTTCAATGGATTTGATTCTTGCGGTTGACCCAAGACAGATAAATTGTTTAAAATCAGATGGTTGATTTGCGAGAATCAGTTTATTTTCTTTCTTACGCTTGGAAAGTTCATGGAAAATAAAAGAAGGGATCTTTAAGATACGGTTCTGCCTGGTACCAGATAATTTCCTGATACCGCTCAATGTGGAAGATAGAAGACTTATAGGACGCATCTGCCATTGCTGCCACCATGCGGTTTGCCCAGTAGAAGTTATCTGTGGAAACCTCTCCCGTTGTGTTGGAAAGATACTCCGGTGTTGTCGTCACATCGGTGTAGAACGGAACCAGCACATTGAACGCATTTGACGCAAACGCAATCCACTGCAGAATGCCGTTGTCTCCTTTGTGATCCGGGCGCATCTGGATGACAGAAAGGAAATCGGTCCGGTTGACACCGATGGAGCGGTATGCTCCCTTCCATGATTTATCGCCGTATGCGGCATACGGGTCGTACGGTGTTCCCTGATAGTGGGAGGACAGTACATATTTCACATCCTCTACGGTGATCTTCTTCTCCGGAACCATCATCCACGGAATATCATCGGATACCGGTGTGTAATCGGCATCCGGTCCGTCCCATTTTTTCGTGTGCGGGTTCAGATAGCGCTCCATGAACCAGGCACGCGGTGTATTGTAAACGTGATCGGAATCGTCGTGGCTTCCGAAGGCATCGCGCGGATTAAAATTTCCGTCCATAGAAAGATCCAGATGATATGTTTCAATAAATTCTTTCAAATCCGCTGAGCACATATATTCCTTCTGCTCGCCGAGTGCATCCTCCAGATCAAAATGGTCGATGCCAAGCTGGTTCGGCATGGCTACATAATGGTCATCCGGCACTTTCACTGCCATCCAGTGATGGCCGCCGATCGTCTCCAGCCACCAGATCTCATCGTGGTCCTGAAATGCAATGCCGTTCATCTCGTATGTACCATACTGCTCCAGCAGACTGCCCAGTCTTTTGACACCTTCCCTGGCACTTTTAATATAAGGAAGAACAATATAAACAAGGTCCTCCTCGCCGATTCCGCCCGGAACCTCTTCTTTTCCGTCTTCCGCCGGCTGATAAACAACAAGCGGATCAGCCCCCAGCAAACGCGGATTAGATGTGATTGTCTCGGTCGCAGTCATACCGACCTGCGCTGCATTTACGCCGCTTGCTGCCCAGACACCCTCGCCTTTTTCTGCATTTGGCACTGCAGTGTACCGCATCGGATTGTCCGGAAGCTCGATGGTCAGATGAGAAATCTCGGTTTTATATGTTCTCGCCTGCTCCTCCGGGTGAATCACCACAAATTTTTTCGATGTATAATGACCCGCACCGGAATCGTCATTTCGCGCGATCATGGTGGAACCGTCATACGATGCTTTCTTTCCAACTAAAATGGTTGTACAAGGCATAGCTATAGCCCTCCTTTTGCTGTCTTATGCTTCCGATTATGACACTATAAGCTGCGATTTGCAAGCACCATGTTATCTGTCGTTTTCTTCCTTTTTTACAAAATAAACCGTATCAATTCCTTCTCCCCGGTCATCCTTCAGCCGCCTGACAAGACCATATCCCAGTTTGTCCAAAATATGCTCCTGTGCCCCGTTTGTAGACCAGGTACGGAGAGTAATCCGGCTTCCCGGAAATTTTGCCGCGATGTCCTTTTCTGCTTCTGCATACATTACCTCCGAAATTCCCTGTCCCCGGTAATCCGGCCAGACGCAGAGGGTGGTCAGATAGCAGGAATCCGGATATGCTTCCAGATTCTCACAGTTAAAATGATCCTTCCAGGTCATAAAGGCCCGCACAACTCCCTCTTCCTTCCACAGCACCACATGCTGACTGCAGATATTCTCCAGATATTCTGCAATTCCATCCGTCTTTTCTTCTGTCTCGGCCCAGTTCGTCTGGGATGTACTGTTGCGGTGGGAAAGCGGCGGAACAAAATCCTGATCGCACAGCTCCAGCAGCTGCCGGATTTCTTCTCTCTCTTTTTGATCCTCTATCCCGTCCCTTACAACGATTCTGCTCTCACAGCACATCCAGGGAAGCCGGCATACGAGTGCTGCTGCTGCACACATGCCATCTTCTACGCTGGCGGCATCGAGCCATTCTTCTCTGGTATGTGCTCCCCCGCCCCGGCAGAAACCAACGCAGATGGCAGGAATATGCCGCGACAATGGGATATTACAGTCTGTGGATGCTTCGGAGCATACCGGCTCTTCCCCATCGGCTGCCTTCAGCGTTTTCTGTGCACACCGCGTCATACGCGACATCTGGACAGGATCGGTTTCTCTTGCGCACGGCCGCTTTCCGACGAGCTCACAGGAATACTGTACCTCCTCACTCTGGCGTGCTGCTATGGTCTCCTCCAGATATGTTTCGCAGGCTTCCAGACTCCGGTAATCTTCCGAACGGAATTCAAACAGCATGGAGGCATCCTGCGCAATCGTATTGACGGAGGTTCCTCCCTCTATTTTTCCCACATTGTATGTCGTATGAGATGCTGCATCCGTCTGAAAACGGTAAAGCTCTCCGATCAGACCCGCAAGCTCTGCAATGGCATTTTTTCTTCCGAAATTCAGAAAGGAATGACCGCCCTTTGTTTTTGCCGAAATCCGATATCGGACAGATCCGATGCAGATGGGATACATTTTATCCCGATACAGGTCAAAGGCTGCCATTCCGCACAGATTTTCTTCATAATGGTCGACAAGTGCGCGGACGCCGCAGAGATTGCCAAGCCCTTCTTCTCCCAGATCCGCTGCAAAAATCAGACCACAGGGAAGTTCCGGCTCTGTCTCATGAACGTATTTTGCCGCCATCAGAAGCATCACGACATTCACGGTATCGTCTGTGATACCGGGACAACGCCAGATCATTCCGTCTTCTTTGATTTCCAGCGGTTCCTCCAGCGAAAACACGGTGTCCAGATGCGCCGTATACAGTACCTTCTTTTCCTGTTCCGGCCGATACTCCCAGATTACATTTCCAAGCTCATCCGTATGAACCGATTCCATGCCCTGCCGTTTCATCCACTCCACACAGTATGCGATTCTCTGCTCCTCTTTTCCCGTTTCCGTCGGGGTCAGTGTCAGCTCCCGCAGCGTCTGCAGCGCAAGTTCTTTGTTGTTCCGGCAAAACTTTCGGTATTCGTCTTCTATTTCCCATTTTTTACGCATGAAGTACAATCCTTCCTTCTTTGTATTCCCATTCTGTTCCATATCTCCTGCTCACGCGGGTGAGATATTCTGCAATTTTTTCTGCTGTTTTTTCGTCTGCCACATACGGAATATTTTTTTCTGCATTTTCCCTGTCCATACCAAGCTCGACCGGCAGCAGCTCCAGATGTGTGCATTTTCCCTGACAGATTTCGAAATACGGCAGCACGCTCCGATAGACCTCAGGAATTTCATAGAGAGAATGCGAGGACTGCTCCTGCCGCCTGGCAATTCCGATGGATGCTGCTGTATGAATATTCAGACCATATTTTTCCATGTAGTCTGCAGGCAGAAGGCGTACATACTGATTTTCAAAGATAAAATTTCCGAGACAGTAGAAAATCGGACAGTCATGATACAGTTCGATTCCCTTCAGCTGATGCGTTCCGCCCCCGATCACCGCGCTGGCGCCCGCATCGATGCAGGCGTGCGCAAATTCTTCCAGAAAATAATCCGCTTCCTCGTCGTTGTCCTTGCGGATTTCATGGGAATGTACCATGACCAGGACTGCCTCACATGTCATCTTTGCTTCCCGGATTGCATCGACGGTGCGTTTCACATCGATCGGATTCGGGCTGGAGATTCTTCCCTCTGTTCCATCCTTGCTGATTTCAAACATTTTCCCGCCAAATTCCATGACACCCTCGGGAAGCGGAGCGATAAATCCCTCCTGCCGGTGCAGATCCCGCAGTCCGTTGATTCCGGTCACCTCTGCAATCTCCGCGAGATCCTGCGCATGTTTTTCCGTAATGGTATATTTTTCCGAAAAGCGCAGCGGATTTAAGCCCGGCCGGCCCGGCTGCCGTTCCGTCTGGCTTCCCGCCCTGGCTGCATTCTCAAAGGTAGAACAGATATCAATCACCGCAATCTGTCCCGCCGTTGTGTCCAGAATGGCAGGACGCGATGCTTCATAAAGATTTTTTCCTGCTCCGGCATACGCCACGTCCTTTTTTTTCAGTTCACAGATCGTAGACGCCAGTCCTTCATAGGAATAATCCATTGTATGATTATTCGAAATCCCAAGAAAATTAAAACCGTAACGCAGGGTATCTTCCAGACACTTCGCATCTGCCGTCAGCCATGTTCCGCCGGAGTACGCCGATGCGTAACAGCTGCCGTCCGATATCGTTGTTTCCAGATTTGCCATCCGAACCTCTCCCTGCATCAGAAATTCGCGAATCGGCAAAACATCCTGATATCCCGGCAGAAGCCGTTTCATAATCAGAATATCACCTGCCGCCGATACTCTTATTGTTCTGTTCATTCTTTTTTGCCTCCCGAACGATTCCTGCTCTCTGCTTTTGGAATCGCATCTTTATCCATTCTCATTTTTTCGTAACGGTTCAAAAGTCCCATCCCGGTTTTTCTTTTCTCTTACATGGTTCCAAATCGTTACCTTTTTTCTCTGTATCTGCAGCTTCTTTCTACCAGATCCGCAAAAAGACGGTTCATCTCCGGCGCTGTGTGAATCAGCCCTTCCGGATGCCACTGTACGCCCACAATCTGTCCGTTGCTGCTTTCAATCGCCTCGATCGTACCATCCGGCGCCGTTGCTGAAACCAGGATGTCCTCTCCCGGCGTACGGACTGCCTGATGATGCGTGGAGTTTACCGCATGGGTGCCTGCCCCGAGGATTTCTGCCAGATGGGTTCCCTCTTTAATTTCCACATGGTGATGCAGATACGACCGCTCCAGGGACTGCAGATGCAAAATTGTGGTTTCCTTCTGTGTATAAATATCCTGGTACAGATCACCGCCGCACAGGACATTTAAAAACTGAATTCCCTTGCAGATGCCAAGCATAGGCATTCCCATCTCTTTTGCTGCCCGTCCAAGTGCAAACCAGGCCTCGTCGATCTCCGGACGGATCGTCTGGATCTGCGGTTTTGGCTCTTCCCCATAATACCACGGATTTAAGTCCTCTCCGCCGGGAACCAGAATGCCGTCGCAGACGGCAAGTACGCCTTCCGGATCCGCTTTCATGGCAACTGCCGGAATTGCCATCGGAATTCCGCCGTTGTTCAGAACACCTTCGATGTAATCACTGTTGACATACATTCTCTCCGCACTCGAAAAAAATCCCGGCTGTGTTTTATACGTATTTCCCAAGATTCCAATGATCGGTTTTTCCACTTGTAAACTCTCCTTTTTTTACCAGATATGCCGAAAACGGCTTCACCTTTCCTGTGAACCCGCTTCCGGCATTCTTTTTCTTTCGTTATCCGATTTTTTTTACAGTACATCCTGATGGCAGATATGACGAATCTTTTCTTCATCCAATGCCCGGATCACATTTGCTGCCATCGCACTTGCCGCTTCAAGATCTTCTCTTGCACAGAAATTATAATGGCTGTGCGCATAGCGGGATGGAACACCAAGCACCAGACACGGAACTGCTTTTCCTGTCACGCTGATTTTTGCTGCGTTTGTACTTCCGCCTCTTCTTACACTCTCCTGGTATTTGATGCCGCATTTTGCTGCCACTTCCTCAGCCAGTGCAATAAACTGCGTATTGGAAATATAGCTGTTGTCCAGAATACGGATCTGAACACCCTTTTTCATGCATCCCTGTGCCTGTCCTGCGCTGATGAAAAAGTCATCGGAAGGAGATCCCTCAAATACAATGGCAAGGTCCGGTTTTACGATCTGACTCGTGACCACTGCACCGCGGGTTCCGACCTCCTCCTGCGCTGCAAAGGCGCCGACAACATTAACCGCAAGAGAAGCCTGCTCCTTTTCCAGCTGTTTCATCGTATCTACGATGCACGCGCAGCCGGCACGGTTGTCAAAGGCTTTTCCGAAGCAGATTTCATGCTCTGCATCGTATTCAAAGGTCACATCCGGCATCATCGGATCGCCGATATGGATTCCGAAAACATTTTCAACCTCCTCGCGGCTGGTTGCTCCGACATCCACATACATTTTTTCAATTTCCAGAGTCTGGCTGTTGCGTTCTGCTGTTGTCATGAAATGAACCGGTTTCGCGCAGATAATACCATGTACCATCTTTCCGGATCTGGTGCGGATCCATACCGCATGTGCCGGAAGGCTGGTCAGGTGGAAGCCGCCAAGCATGATAATGCCGAGGCATCCGTTGTCCTGGATATTCTGTACCATAAAACCGCATGCGTCCAGATGGGCATCCAGCTGGATGACCGGACGGGAATCCTGCTCGGTTCCCGGCATCCGCACATACAGGTTATTCATTGCGTCATTTTCCACATCAAATTCTTTGCAGTAATCTGCAATGGTACGGATGACATCCTCCTCAAATCCACTTGGTCCAAATGCATCGGAAAGCTTGCCAAACATTTCTATATCCATTGTTTTATCCTCTTTTCTTTGGGTTTCTATCTGATTTATATTCTTAATATACAACAAAGCAATGTGCTGTGACAATATCCATCCAGCGATCTGTCTCCAGCTTATTTGTGAAGGTATCTACCTTCTGCATTCCCGGATAAAACGACATCGTGTACGCTTTTTTCCAGTCTTTGTAAGTTACCTCATACGTAAAGTGCTCCGGGAGAGCCACCTGGCACTCTTTTTTCTGTCCGGTAACTGCCTTTTTTACCCCTTCGCGGATTTCGGAAATCACTTTTTCTTTCGCTTTGCACCACGTTGCCGCACCGACACCATGCTTCGTTTCCACTGTCGTAATGCCCGGAATCAGTTCTTTCGCCTGCCGGCAGATCTCTTCATCTCCGGAAAGAAACAGCACCGGTACGTGATGTGATACTGCCGTATAGCTGTTCAGCATACACTCGCTCATCACTTTTCCATTCAGGTGAATATACAGGCTGTTTCCTGTCGATGTGTGGCTGATCGAAAAATTCGGATCTCCTGCCGGTGCATGGTAGCCAAGATACAGTACGCCGTCATAGCTGTCGTCGATGCCATACATCATATTGTACGGATGACCGCTCTTTCCCCGGATCAAGGTGACATACTCCGGCATTTTCAGCGGATCAATGTTGGATGCATCTCCATGACCGTCCTTTACAACGATCTCATCCGCACCCGCTTCATGTGCCGCTTCGCATGCCGCAACGACCTCTTCGGTCATCTCCTCTGCGAATCTCTGGTATACGCTTTCCTTCTTATGTGTTTCATCGGTCACTGCCACTCCGGCACAGCCCTCGATGTCTGCACTGATAACTTTTTTTTACAGCCCCTTTGCTTAATCGGAATTATAGATGTAATGCGTCACTATGTCAAAGCATTCTTCCTGATTTTTTCTTTTCTTTTTTGTATTTTTGCATTTAGGTTGTTTATTTTCGCCAAAAATGGTATAATTATCCTAATTTTTAACCCATTACCACTTTTTAGCAGGAAAAGAGGATCCTTTATGAACAGAACGCAAAAACTTGGCAACGTATTGATCATTTCTTCCCGGAAACGAATGCTTTCCGAATTTCAGTCTTATCTTCACTCCGTGCTCGGTGAATATCTCACCTTCAATACCCTTTTAAGGGAACAGGCCACAGACCCCTCTCTCTTCCGGGGATACCAGTGCGTCCTTTTTCCAACCGCCCGTGCATTGGAAACCTTTCCGCTTACCATCGACTCCTCCATTTTGCAGCTCGCCTGCGACCGTGTCTTCAACCATATGTTTCTGGATAAAATCATTCAGATTCCGCCGCATGAACGTGTCTATCTGGTAAACGACGATAAATCCTCCACTCTCGATATCATTTCCCAGCTTGAGGAATGCGGCATCACACAATATGACTTTGTTCCGTTTTATCCCGGATGCAAGGATACCGAGTCTGACATTCAGTTTGCCATTACCGCCGGCGAGCCGCAGCTCGTTCCTTCCCGCATTCCGAATGTGCTGGATATCGGCAACCGTATCATCGATATTTCTACTATTTTACAGCTCTGCGAATATTTCAACATTCCTCTGCAGACCGTAAACCGTGTATCGCGCAATTACGTCAATCAGATTCTTCACACCGTCAAGACCTCAGAAACCTACTATACCAATTATGTGCAGACCGAACAGCTCATGCAGGTGATCCTGTTCTCTCTTCCCGTTGGCGTCTGTCTGTTTGGCGCGGATGGCCGCATTCAGTTTATGAACGCTAAATTTGCACATGCCTTCTCTCTTCCCTCCTCCAATTTTGAAGGGCAGCCTTTTTCGGAATGTCTTCCGCCTGCCTACGCAGATACTGCTTTCGACCGCAACGGCGACTGGACCATTCTCCTTTCGGATCAGAAGACACAGATTACGTTAAGCGTTCTTTCTATGGTGTTTCCGGATACAGAGCCTGTTTTCCTTGCGTTTCTTCCCGGGGGCAGATCCACGGAGGCACCGGCAGCTGAAGAAGAAAAAACGGAAGAAAGCACTTTTTTTGCTTCCTCCCGTACATTTTCTCTTTCCCTTTCCCACGCAGATTCCGTCCAGAATCTGATGACGCAGGTCAGACATCTTGCACTTTTTGATTTTCCGATTCTGATCCAGGGGGAAAGCGGTACACAGCGCCGGACACTCGCACGTGCAATCCACAATTTTTCGCGCCGCCACCATTATCCGTTTTCCGTTCTTCACTCTCCGGGAAATAATCTGACCGAAGCCTCCCTGCTCCGGCTCCTTGCCGAAACCAACCATGGCACACTCGTTCTTTCCCAGGTGGACCGTTTCCCGCTTGCCATTCAGGATCTGCTGGTCAATGTTCTTACCAATGTTTATGGAAATTTCTTTTCCGCACCGGAAACACACCGTTTCGATGTGCGGATCATTGCCATTGCAGATGATAACCTTTACAAAAAAGTAGAAAAAGGAACCTTCCTGCGGGAGCTTTTTCATCTTTTAAGTGCTTCGGAGCTTCAGACCGTCCCGATCCGCAGACGCAGGGAGGATATTCCCGATCTTCTCAATTACTTTCTGCTTCAGTTTTTCCACAATTCCGATATGACCTGCGACCGGATCTTTTCGGAAGGGCTTCTGCGCTTTTTGAAGGAGTATGCGTACCCCGGAAATATTCATGAGCTGTACAATCTGTCCTGCAGCTTGTTTACCCGGTACAACAGTCATAAGCTGCAGCTTTCCGACCTGCCGACGTACCTCCGCTCCCGCCAGATGGCTGATGTTTCCCTCACCGATCTTCAATATCAGGTTCTCTCTTTCGTATCGATGCATCCGAAAGCAGGCCGCCTGGCCATCAAAAACGGACTGGCCGACGGAGAAACCTTTGTATCCGAAGCGGCTCTGCGCACCGTGCTAGGAGAGCTTTCTTCCGCCGGTTATCTCATCGTGCACCGCACAAAGGGCGGATGCGAAATCTCTGAACTGGGGCGTATGGTTCTGGAAAAATGATTTATTCCAGAAATCCCGGTTTTTCCAGAAACTCGGCAAGGCTGCGGTATCTGGCTCCGTCCAGGCCTCTTTTTTCCTTTGCGGTTACCATAGAGTTCAGGATTGCTTCTTCCGCAGCCTCTGCCGCAGCTTCAAATGCCTCGTTGATTTTTTCTTCTTTTATCCGGGCGCACGCTTCCACTTCACATGTACTCTTTGTATCCACGCGGTTTGCCGTTGTAAATCCGATCATGATTTCACCGCTTCCGTGACCGGTATAGGCTCCCGTTCTGGCGATTCCGACTCCGCAGCGGCGGATGATCCGGTACAACTGCCGCTCCGATACCGGAAGATCCGTCGCCAGAACCGTCATGATGGATCCCCGGTCTTCGGCGCTGCTTCCGCATTCTTCTTTCCGGATCTGTTCCAGGATCCTCTCCCCTGCCGGTTTTCCACTGATTTTCAAATCTCTGGTTGCCCCGAAATTCGACTGTACCAGTACACCGATGGTATATGTTTTTCCATCAAGTACCAGCGTGCGGGATGACGATCCGATTCCCCCTTTCAGTCCATAACAGATCGTTCCTGTTCCGGCACCGACAGCTCCTTCCGCAAAGTCTGTATCCGCCTGCTCCAGTGCCTGATACAGCTCTTTTTCCCCCACTACCCGGTTCCCAATCTCATTGATCCTCGAGTCGTTGCATTCTCCGACAACCGGATTGATGGAGAAAACATCTTCCCCTTCTTTTTTGGTCTGCTGTATCATCCATGAAATCATGGCATCCGCCACTTTTCCGACATTCAGTGTATTGGTCAGGGCAATGGGCGTTTCGAGAGTTCCGAGTTCCTGTATCTGTACAAGACCGCATGTTTTTCCGAAACCGTTATGCACGTAAGCAGACGCCAGGTATTTCTTTAGAAACGGATTCCCCTCTCCCGGTACAATCACCGTCACACCGGTATGCTGATTTCCGTCTTCCACCGTCGTATGGCCTACCCGCACCCCCGGTACATCCGTAATTTTGTTTCGCGGCCCGCTTTCATGGTGTCCGATCCGATATCCGTAATCGCTGATTCTTTTCTGTTTCATTCTGTTTCCTCCTTATCTTTTATATAATCTCTCGGAATCTTCAGCCCAGTAAAATC
>ERZ1035041.430-NODE-430-length-19358-cov-4.174688_pt1 | contig 19358 bp, 17 predicted proteins | sample MGYA00520684_ERZ1035041 | MGnify/ENA primary metagenome ERZ1035041 (study PRJEB33766, sample SAMN09781699) | gut metagenome | biome: gut microbiome | host: Homo sapiens | place: Madagascar | study: EMG produced TPA metagenomics assembly of the PRJNA485056 data set... | reverse complement strand
CCCTTTAAATCCCAGAACATGGCACTGAATTCCTTTATCACAAAAGAAGGTCTGGAAATGGGACGTGCCCAGGTCATGCAGGCAGAAGCAGCAGGAATCGCCCCCTCTGTTCTTATGAACCCCATTCTTTTGAAACCAACCAACGACGTAGGCTCCCAGGTAATCGTAAACGGCGAAGTCCTGGGAAACATGAGCGCCAGAGACTATTTCAGATACAAAAAGAAGCTGGTGCCAGATATTATGAAGGCATACAATGCCCTTGCAGCAGAAAATGATATTATTGTTATAGAAGGAGCTGGAAGCCCTGCGGAAATCAATCTGAAAAGTGATGATATCGTAAACATGGGTATGGCAAAAATGGCCAAGGCACCTGTGCTGCTGGTTGGGGATATTGACAGAGGCGGCGTTTTTGCCCAGCTGATCGGAACAGTTATGCTGCTGGAAGAAGATGAGAAAAAGATGGTAAAAGGCCTGATCATCAACAAATTCCGCGGAGACAAAACCATTCTGGATCCCGGCGTGGAAATGCTGGAGGAAAGAAGCGGCATTCCGGTGGTTGGGGTGGCACCTTATCTGAACATTCAGGTGGAGGATGAGGACAGCCTGACAGAGCGTTTTGAGACCAAACGCTCTGTGGATCTGATTGACATTGCGGTAATCCGTGTGCCAAGAATTTCCAACTTCACGGATTTCAATCCTCTGGAGAGCATTCCGGGCGTTTCCCTTCGCTATGTGAAAAATCCTTCTGAGCTTGGAAATCCGGACATGATCATTTTGCCCGGAACCAAAAACACTATGGAAGACCTTCTGTGGATGCGGGAAAACGGGCTGGAAGCGCTGATCCTGAAAGAAGCCGCAAGAGGCAAGCTGATTTTCGGAATCTGCGGCGGCTATCAGATGATGGGAGAGAGCTTAAGCGATCCTCATGGGGTGGAAGCCGGCGGTATCATAAAAGGAATGGGACTTCTTCCAATGGACACTGTTTTTGCTGAAAAGAAAACCAGAACCCGGGTAGAGGGCACATTCGGAGAGCTGGACGGCGCTTTTGCAAAGCTGAGCGGCACTGCGCTGGAGGGTTATGAGATCCACATGGGCGAGACTGTTCTGAAAGGAGCGGCAAAGCCGTCCACAGAGATTTGCGACAGCGTGACCGGAGAGCGCAAAGCCGACGGAGCCCATCTTGACAATGTGTGCGGAACCTATGTCCACGGTGTTTTTGACAGGGAAGCTGTGGCAGAGGCAATCGTGCACATCATCGGGGAAAAGAAAGGGCTGGACGTATCGGGAATGACCGGAATGGATTTCCAGGCGTTCAAGGAAACCCAGTATGATATTCTGGCGGCAGAGCTTCGGAAGCATCTGGATATGGAGAAGATTTACCAGATCCTGGAGGAAGGCATCTGATCGTATTTATAAAGCTGCAAAAGTAGAAAGAAGGATGGGAAAAGATGAAGGTAGAACTTGAAAATGTAAAGCCTATGGACATAGAAAAAAGAAGCTTTGAGATTATTACAGAGGAGCTTGGAGATACCCCTTTGATTCCGGGAACGGAGCTGGTGGTAAAGCGCTGCATTCACACAAGTGCAGATTTCGATTACGCGAAGAATCTCTGTTTTTCTGAAAATGCAGTGGAAAAAGCAATCCAGGCAATTAAGGACGGTGCCTGCATTGTAACCGATACCCAGATGGCGAAGGCGGGAATCAACAAGCGCGCTCTTGCCAGATACGGCGGCGAGGTATACTGCTTTATGTCCGATGAGGATGTGGCAAAAATTGCCAAAGAAAATGGCTCCACCCGCGCCACAGCCAGCATGGACAAGGCAGCAGGCCTGGACAAAAAGCTGATTTTTGCCATCGGAAATGCGCCTACTGCACTGGTTCGGCTTTATGAGTTGATAGAGGACGGAAAGCTGAATCCGGAGCTGATCATCGGCGTGCCGGTAGGCTTTGTGAATGTGGTACAGTCCAAGGAGCTGATCATGCATACGGATGTGCCTTATATCGTAGCAAGAGGACGCAAGGGCGGATCGAACATTGCGGCATGTATTTGTAATGCGTTGTTGTATATGATTGATAACAATCGGGGATAATTGGTTTCGTTAGCAGAACAATTTTAAACAGCGTATGATTTGTTAAGGATAGCCTGTCAAATCATACGTTGTTTATATAAAGTGAATTTCAGGCAGTGACAATCGATTTCAGCAATTCACATGCAGGGACGAAATCCTGTACTGCCATAGAAGAGCAGGATATCAGAACCGTGACATCTGATTCGGTTTCTTTTAGAATCTGCAGGCGCAGGCCTTTTACACGGGCCTGCTTTTTTAATTCTTCTCCGGTTTTTGCGCAGGGGAGAGTAAGGGCAAGGCTGGTTCCCGCAGAGCCAACCTGAATCTGACAGACAGATCCGAACACCAGCCGGATGGCAGCACGAAGCTGCTTTAATTTGGAAGCATAAAGCCGTTTCAGCCTTCTGGTCTGGGCGGCAAGATGTCCGTCCCGGATAAACTGGCAAAGAGCGATCTGCTCTGCCTTGGAAGCTGTTTGGTTGTAAAAGGCAGCCTTTTTCTGGTAAGCAGCAAGAAGCTCCGGCGGCAGGATCATAAAGCTGATTCGGATAGAAGGCAGCAGAAGTCTAGAAAAAGAGCCGATATAGACTACGCCCTGTCCCCCGGAAAGCCCGAACAGGGAAGGGGTAGGCTTCTGAAAATACACGAACTCATTTTCAAAATCATCCTCGATTACAAGATGATGACGTTCATCTGCATATTTCAAAAGCTCCAGACGACGCTTCACAGGCATGATCTCGCCCCACTTAGTCATGTGCGCCGGGGACACGTAGACCACATCACAGTCCTTATTTCGGTAATGAATCTCATAGCCGTAATCTTCAAAAACAGTGCTTCCATGGACAAAAGAGGGCGTGGGAAAGGATACCTGCGTAAAATCCGGATATACTTCCCGGATGAGAGGGCACAGAATCTGCAGAAGACTCTGGAAGCTGGCACCTACCACAATATCATCTGGGGAACAGAGAATATTCCGGCGTTCCCGGATATAGGCAGCCAGTGCTTCCCGGAAATCTGCTTCCCCCTGAGGTTCGCCGTAAGTGAGCATCCGCTCGTCCTGGCGGAGGGCGCTTTTCATATAACGGCTCCACAGATCGAAGCGGAAGCTTTCCCGGTCAACGCCGGAGGAGGCAAGGTCATAGCGGTAGTGGATTTCATCCCGTCTGTCCGGCTGACTGCTCATATGGTGGTGAGATGCGATCTCCGTTACGTAGTAGCCGCTCTGGGCCTTTGCCATAATATAGCCGTCTGCGGCAAGCTGCAGATAGGCGGTCTCAATGGTGGTGCGGGAAAGCTTCAGCTCCTGGGAGCATTTGCGAAGAGAAGGCATTTTGCTGCCCGGAGCCATTTTCCCATCCAGAATCAGCTTTTTGTAATATTCATAAACCTCCATGTAAAGATGTGTGGTGCGATTCTGGTCTTTTGCAATGTCTAACATAAAACTGTCCCCTCGAAAAAAGTTTAATTTGGATATTTCTGTACATACACTTAGGTGTTATTCTACAATATAAACATAAAATTTACAAGATGTTAGAATCTGCTGCTCATGGTCAAGGGGATAGCAGCTAACATCTTTGCAGGAGTGATAGATTTGAAGAAAATAGCAGTGATTCAGGATTTGTCCGGGCTTGGGAAATGTTCTCTGACAGCCGCCATTCCCGTAATCTCGGTAATGGGCGTGCAGGCAGTCCCCCTTCCCACGGCAGTTCTCAGCAACCAGACTGGTTACCCGTCCTACTATGCCTGTGACTATACCGATCATATGGAAAAAGTCATGGATGAATGGGAGAAGCTTGGATTTGCCCCAGACGGGATTTATACCGGATTTCTGGCAGATGAGAAACAGGCAGACAAGATCCTGGACTTTTTCAGAAGATTTCGAAGCCCAGAGACCATGGTGCTGGTGGACCCGGTAATGGGAGACAGCGGCAGAGCTTATGGGATTTACACAGAAAACCTTCGGGTAAAAATGCTTCAGCTGGTAAGCTGCGCCCAGGTGATCACGCCAAACCTTACGGAAGCGCTGCTTTTGCTGGACGGAAAGTCAGAGATGGAAAAAAGATATGCATCCCTGATGGCCCTGGCAGGGGAGAAACGCCTGGAGCAGATTGGGAAAATCGGGGAAGAGCTGGCGGAGCGCTTTCATCTGCAGGCAGCAGTAATTACCGGGATTGAATATGAAAAAGAAACCCAGGCAGTGAAGACAGGTACAGAGGAAGTGCAAACCCAGATGGGAAATCTGGTAGTGGAAAATGGTGCACTCTCTTGGTATTTTGCCAGGAAAGAGGGCGGCAGCTATTCCGGAACCGGAGATCTGTTCGCTTCCATTTTAAGTGCAGGCCTGGTGCGGGGAATGTCCATGATGGACTGCGTGAAACTGGCAGTGGATTTTCTCTCCAAAGCAATTTCAGAAACCGTAAAAGAGGGAACCAACCGGAACGATGGGGTTTGCTTTGAGAAATATCTTGGGGAATTGTGTAAAAAGAAATAGAAAGGTGTGTATATCATGGCTGATATTGTATATTGTTATAATGATGAGGTGTATTTTAATCTGACGAATAAATGTCCCTGCAACTGTACTTTCTGTATCCGAAATAACGGGGATTCTGTGGGAGAGGCAAAGTCGTTATGGTTTGACAAAGAGCCAACTATGGAGAAAATTTACAAGGCAATTGACGCATTTGATTTCTCCGGCTATAAAGAAGCCGTTTTCTGCGGCTACGGAGAGCCAACCATGGCGCTGGACAAGCTGATCGCAGTCAGTGAGTACATGCGAAGAAAATATCCGGCACATCTCGACCGGGACGGAAATCCTTGCCAGGGAATCAAGCTTCGCCTGAATACAAACGGCCTTGGTGACTTGATCAATAAGCGCTCCATTGCAAAAGAAGTCTGTTCCGCAGTAGATGTAGTTTCCATCAGCCTGAACATGCCGGATGCCAAATCCTACAACGAAGTAGTCCGTCCGGCATACGGAGAGAAAGCCTTTGATGCAATGCTGAAATTTGCCGCAGACTGCAAGAAGTATACGGAAAATGTGAAATTTACAGTAGTAGACTGCATTGGCGAAGAGAACATCGAGAAAAGCCGCAAAGTGGCAGAAAAGCTGGGAATCCCGCTGCGGGTAAGAGAGTACACGGCGGAATAATTTCAATTTGCCACAAAAAGTATCATAGGCCTAAACTCTCCGCCTTTTTACAATGACGGAGAGTTTGTGATATGGATTAATATTTCTGTTCAATTAACTGAAGCAGTATTTCCCGAAATTGGGGTACGCAGGCCAGAATGTCCGCATTGGCAAGATAAGGCAGCTTCTCATTTTTCCAGTCAGAGATGGTGCCGCCTGCTTCTTTTAGAATGACCGTAGCCCCGCTGTAATCCCATGGCTTTAAATTCTGCTCCAGAAAGGCGTGCTGTCTGCCGCAAGCCACATAGCAGAGGTCAAGAGCAGCAGATCCGGTTCTCCTGAAATCCGCGCAGTTCATAAAAACATTATAAAATACCGGGAACAGATCCTTCGCCCGGTTTTTCTCATAAGGGGAAGATCCAAAGGAAACCACCGCATCTTTAAATTCCGGCTGGTCAGAAACGTGGATCGGCACTCCATTTAAAAATGCCCCTTCTCCCTTTGCCCCGCAGAAAAGTTCTTCTGTAAACGGATTGTAAACAACTCCGAAGGTAATCTCACCATTTTCATAAAGTCCCAGGGACACTGCGCTGAGATGATAGTCCCGTATCAGGTTGGTAGTTCCGTCAATGGGATCCAGAATCCAGTAGGATTTCGCCGGATCCAGACCAAGGTTTTCCTTTTCCTCGGCAATTAACGCAATATCCGGAAACTCTTTGGCAAGGGCGTCCTTCAGGAAATTCTGAACTGCTACATCTACATTTGTCACATAATCCGCAGCCCCTTTTTCCGTCACCTTCTCATGGGTCATTTCCTGAAAAATCAGGGGTTTGGTCTGCTTTACAAGTTCTATTATTTTGTTCTGATTTTCTGTCATAAGTCTGTACACCTCCAGATAGAATTTACCATAAATGTTCTCGCCGGGCAACCAGGGTTTATAAAAAAATTTCTTTACTCAGCATATAGGGTAAGCTATAATAAAAACTGACTGAAATATATAATTTCAGGAATACGCGGAGGCATTTAATCGTTACGAAATGGGCATGGCGCCTGTAAGCGGCAGGACCATGTATGAAAATGATGGGAATTATGGAGGAAATCAAAATGGGCGAAACAGCCAAAAAAGCAATTCTCGCAGTGAGCTTCGGAACCAGCCACAGCGATACCCGAAAAGTAACAATCGATGCCATTGAGGAAGACTTAAAAGCAGCATTTGCGGACTGCAGTCTTTACCGGGCATGGACCAGCAAAATGATTCTTGCCAGACTGGAAAAAAGAGACGGCATTCATTATGACAATGTAAAAGAAGCCATGGAACATATGTTAAAGGACGGCATCACAGATGTGATCGTTCAGCCAACCCACGTAATGAACGGCGTGGAAAATGACCTTATGAAAGAGGACGTCCTTACATATGCAGGTCAGTTCCAGTCCGTGACCTTTGGCACACCGCTTCTGACTACTGAAGAGGACAATGAACTTGTAGTGAAAGCAATTGCAGAGGCATTCCCGGCAATTGAGGATAAAGAAACTGCACTGGTGCTTATGGGTCATGGAACCGAGCACTACGCCAACGCAGTTTATGCAGCCCTTGACTACAGATTTAAGGACATGGGACATGAAAATGTGATCGTGGGAACTGTAGAAGGCTACCCGGAAATTTCCCAGGTATTAAAGCAGTTAGAAAAATGCGGACCAAAGAAAGTGGTAATCGCCCCTCTTATGATCGTGGCAGGAGACCACGCCAAGAACGACATGGCCGGCGATGAGCCAGATTCCTGGAAAACCATCATCAGCCAGAAAGGTTATGAAGTACAAACCGTCCTCAAAGGCCTGGGCGAATACGAAAGCATCCGCCATATTTTCGTGGAGCACGCAAAAGCTGCGAAATAATATACAGGATGATAGAAGTGTTTGGTGCTATATTTTGGCACTATTTGTCGATATTTTTTCTATTTTCCGGGTTGTATTTTGGTGCAGATTGCGTATAATAAAAATAAGAATAGTAATGTTCTCGATGTAAGAGCATCGTTAAAAGTTGGGCTGCAGATGGAGCAGGATAAATTTCCATTTCGTTAGATGTCTTAACTGGGCATCGAGCCTGGCAGTTTGGATAAAGCTGTAGTCCACGTGGGGGACTTAATGATTTCCACGTCGTTATAGGTATTTTAACTGGATACCGAGGCTGACAACCAGCAGAAAACTCTTTTTTAAAAAAATTTCTTAGAGGAGTGTGGCTAAGCGTCACACTCCTCTTTGCGTATGAGGTGTAAATGGTAACAAAGACAGATAAGAATATTTTGAAGTTTTTGGGGGGAGCTTATTTCCTTCATTTAACCAACGAGATGAAAAATCATCTGTTGAAAAGAGTAATGCCGGTGAAGTAGTAGATTTTGTGGTGATACAAATGAATAATTACATATTAGTATAATGATAGCGTCAGGAAACTGGTGCTATTTTTATTCTTCGAAAACAATTATTCCCATATCGGCAAAAATAAAATAATTGAAACATGTATATTTATTGCCGATAATTCGAATCGATAATTTGTGTAGCAGACCGTTGCACAAATTATATCAAAATTGATTTGAAGTAAAAGCGTTATAGTAGAGGAAGATAATACGCAAGATGATGGAACAGTTGAGCCTAAAAGCGAAAGAAGGATTCTGAAGAAATTACCTTTAACGAGACCGTTTGTTTCTTGAAAAATAGAACAATATATGATAAATTATAAATGTGACATAAAAAAAGTCATATTTATAAAAGGTGATTGATATGAAAGAATTTCTGGAAAAATCATTACGGCAAAATGTAATAATGATGGAGAATAAAGAGTTATATAAAAAGCTCCCATTAGTATATCGTGGAAGATATGATATTTTTAAAGTAGAGACGAATGGTGTATTATGGATGGCTCTTCATCCAAAAGATGACGTTGGACTTGTCCTGTTACGAAGAGACAGAGCCAGTATAGAAAAAATCACAGGGTTAAACTGTGCAATATTTCTTGACCGAACGACATTCTATATAAAAGAAAAGCTGATGGAAGAAGGAATTCCGTTTGTAATAGATGGGAAGCAGGTATTTCTCCCGTTTATTGGGTATTTGTTGAGTAAGGCAAATGAAAGAGAGTTGGCACCCGTTCATTTAATATCATTTCTGACGCAAAAAATGCTTCTGACAGCTATTTATGAAAGATGGAATGGAGTGAAAGTATCTGAAGCAGCGAAACGATTGGGAGTGTCAACAAAATCTGCAAGCCGATGTTTTGATGAGTTGGAATATTTAAATGTTGGCGTGTTAGGTATGAAAAGTAAATCAAGAGTCATCGAGATTCCAGATGACCGAAAAGAATTATGGCAGCAGATTGAACATGTATTAAGAAATCCAGTCATTCGAAGATTTATTCTGAGAGAAGATGTGAAACTTGAAAAGAAAGCAGGTATTTCTGCTTTGTGCGAGTATTCTCTTTTGTCTGATAATGTTTATCCTACCTATGCAGTAACGAAGAAAGAACTGAAAGCTAGTGGAGTGAAGGTGGAAAAACAAGCAGGTAAATTGGAAGAAATTGGCTGTGTTGTTTTGGAATTGGGATATTTTATTGATTTTTGGGGAAAAGGATTGCAGGATCCTTTGAGCGTAGCATTGTCACAAACGGGAGAGGACAAAGAAGAGGAACGGGTTGATATTTCTATTAATGAGATGTTGGAGGAATATGTATGGTCAAAGGATTAGACACATTTCGGAAGTACTTTGTAGATTATGAAGAACAGTATGTCTTAATAGGTGGCGCTGCCTGTGATATTCTATTTGAAAGTAATGAAGTGAATTTCAGAGCCACAAGGGATCTGGATATGGTTTTGATTGTTGAGGCATTGACTCCAGAGTTTGGAGAGAAATTTTGGAAATTTATAGCGGATGGGAAATACAGAAATAAAGCAACAAGCGGTGTCAATCCTCAATTTTATAGATTTGATAAACCAGAAGACGACAAATTTCCCAAAATGATTGAATTGTTTTGTAGAAGCAGTTTTGAGCTAAAAAACGCTGAAGGGATTACACCGATACATATTGATGATGAAATATCCAGTTTGTCAGCGATTCTTTTGAATGATGATTACTATAAGGCACTTCTTAATGGAAAAGTTATGAGAAATGGACTCTCTGTCCTAAGACCAGAATATATCATTCTTTTTAAAGCAAAAGCGTATCTTGATTTGAAAATGCGAAAAGATTTAGGTGAAAAAGTTGATTCCAGTGATATTAAGAAGCATAAAAAAGATGTTTTGCGCATTGCTTCAGAACTTATGCTTGAAAAAGTGGAAGAGTTGCCAATAGCAGTAAATACTGATATACATAGTTTTATTAACTTATTGGAGCAAGAACCGTTTGATCAGAATTCTTTGAAAAGATATATGCTGAAAAATGAGGATGTTGTGGAACTGTTAAAGAGAGTATTCGGATAGAACTTGTAGCGGAAAGAATCCGTGCGGTTGATGCAGTAAATATGTGCAATGTCGGATACCTTGACCGTATATATTATCAACTTGCTGTGGCAGAGACATTTTTTTGCGAGCAATTTCTTGCCGTACTGCTTCCAAAGGGAATTGCATATTAGCATATTGAGAGAGAAAAAATAATGCTGAGAATTATATGAAAGCGAGGCGACGAGTGTGCTAATGAATACACAGGAGTATCTCTCCATTGTTGAAAATATCAAGCGTGAAATTACTGCTGCGCAATGTCGTGCGGCGGTTCATGTGAATACAGATTTGCTGCTCCTTTATTATGACATTGGCGGTGTTATTGATGAACACAAATTATGTGGTTTCATAAATTTCACACACAAAATATAATTAGATGTGCGTAAAAAATCAAATGCTATGGCAAAGGCTTTAAAACAGTTGATTAGTCAGCAAGTCTATTACTTATAAAGTTGTAAACTGGTGTATTAAATTTGAAAAATTATGAATTTCATTTGTTAAGCAGATTGAATTTTTTTATAAAATCCGTATAATAGAGGAAGATAATACGTAAGATAATACGCAAGATGATGGAGGTGTTTACATGGGAGAATACAAACCGCCTTTTACTATAACGAATAAAATATTATCGTATGTATCGTCGATTTCAGAAAAAATAGGGCGGATAACTGCAACCGGAAATCTGGAAGCAAAACCACATTTGAGAAGAAACAATAAAATCAAATCCATTCATTCCTCGTTGAAAATTGAAGCGAACTCACTGACTTTGGGACAGGTTCGAGATGTTATTAATGGTAAGGCTGTGTTAGGCGCACAAAAAGAAATTCAGGAAGTAAAGAATGCCTATGTGGCCTATGAACATTTGGGGGAAATTGATCCTTATAATATTGAACATTTAAAACAATTTCACGGAATTATGACAAAGTATCTTGTAACAGAATCTGGTGAGTTTCGTTCGGGAGAAGAAGGTGTCTTTAATGGTGATCAGTGCATTTTTATGGCACCGCCAGCACAATTTGTGCCGCAGCTTATGAATGAATTATTTACCTGGATGAAAAAAGCCAGAAATGATGTTCATCCATTGATTTTGAGCAGTGTTTTTCACTATGAATTTGTATTTATTCATCCTTTTTCTGACGGAAATGGCAGAATGGCTAGATTGTGGCATACGGCTATTCTTTCCAAATGGAAAACAGTATTTGAATATATTCCTATTGAAAGTCAGATTGAAAAGTTCCAAGACGAATATTATGAGGCTGTTTCCAGGTGTCATGTCGCTGGAGAATCAACCATTTTTATTGAATTTATGTTATTACAAATTGATAAAATCCTGGATGACATTTCTGTTCAAATCAATGAGAAAAATGAATATCTTCCAGAATCTGTTCAAAAGCTGCTTGAAGTTATGGAATACGACGTTCCCTACACGAGCAATGATTTGATGGAGAAGATGGGTCTAAAAGCGAAAGAGGGATTCCGAAGAAATTACCTTCATCCGGCAATCGAGATGAATTTAATTCAAATGACCATACCGGATAAGCCTAACAGCAGAAACCAGAGATATGTAAGGATAGGATGAGACTTATATGAAAGCGAGGCAATGAGTGTGCTAATGAATACATCGGAGTATCTCTCCGTTGTTGAAAATAACAGGCGCATAATCTTCAGAAAATGTATAAGGCAGGTGCATTTAATGGCAGATAAAGACTATAAAGTATTTATAGTCGAGGGAGCGGTCAGAAAGCCACAAAACCGGGAACTCTTTTTCCCGGTTTTATTTGACAATATCGGGCTGAATTAGTAAAATGGGCAATGGACGTCAGCGCAGGCACGCTCTGACGAAGCAACCGCAAGTTTTTTAGAAGGAGAAATTACATAAGATGAGTATTTCCATGATTGGAATCGACCATAGTATGGCTCCCGTAGATATAAGAGCCTTATTTGCATTTACAAAGAAAAATGCAGGGGAGGCTATGGAAAAAATTAAGGAACAGCCTGGAATATTCGGCTGTATTATACTTTCCACCTGTAACCGCTTGGAAGTATGGGCAAGCGTAGACGAGGAAGCGGAAATTTCCCTGTATGAGGAATTGTGCCGACTGAAAAATGTCCACAACGACGAATACCGGAAATATTTCACCAAACGGGAAGGCCACGATGCCGTAGAACATCTTTTCTACCTTTCATCCGGCCTGAAATCCCAGATCCTGGGAGAAGACCAGATCCTTACCCAGGTAAAAGATGCCCTTGGAATCGCAAGAGAACACTTCACCACAGATGGAGCCCTTGAAGTGCTTTTCCGCATGGCTGTGACAGCCGGTAAGAAGATCAAAACAGAAGTTCCTTTTTCCCACGGCAACCCTTCCGTCATCCACCAGGCCATCCAGATGCTGGAAAAACAGGGCTACTCTGTTGCCGGTAAAGTCTGTATGGTAATCGGAAACGGAGAAATGGGAAAAGTAGCCGCCCAGGCCTTAGAAGAGGCTGGCGCAGACGTTACAGTCACCGTGCGGCAGTACCGAAGCGGTGTGGTAAACATCCCATTTGGCTGCAAGCGAATCAACTACGGGGAAAGAATGGAGTACCTTCCCAAGTGCGACCTGGTGGTAAGCGCAACCGCAAGCCCCAACTTCACCCTCCGGGAAGAACTGTTTGAGGATCTGGAGCTTGAGAAAAACATCATTCTCATTGACCTTGCCGTGCCAAGAGATATTGAGCCGGAAGTAGGCCGATTCGAGGGCGTCACTTTATTTGACATGGACAGCTTCCGCATGGACGAAACGCCCGCCGAGCTTCAGGAAAACTTAGAAGCCGCAGGAAAGATCGTCAGGGAGCAGATGGACGAATTTTTCAAATGGCTGGATGGAAAGGAACTGATCCCGAGAATCCAGGAAATCAAAGAAAATGCAGTCAACGATTTTAACCTGCGCATTATGAAGCCTCTGAAAAACAGCCCTCTGGAAGAAGAGGACAAAGAGAAGCTGATGAGCGCAGTAGACAAAGCAATGGAGAAGGTAGTAAACAAAATGCTGTTTGGCCTAAGAGACAGCATGAATGAGAAGGCATTTCTGGAATGTGTAGCCGGACTGGAGAAAACATATGAAAAATAAGCGTTATTTTCCACTGTATGTGGATCTGTCAGACAAGAACGTGGTTGTTGTGGGTGGGGGAACCATTGCAACCAGAAGAGTAAAGGCACTGCTGCTTTTTACAAGGAACATCACTGTGATCGCGCCGAAAATGACGGCAGATCTGTGGGAGCTTGGCAAGCTTGGCAAGATCCAGATCCAGCCCCGCCCTGTGAAAAAATCCGATTTTTCCATGGCGTATATGGTGCTGGCTGTAACCAACAACAGGGAATTAAATGAAGAAATTTATCATGCCTGCAAAGAAGAGGGAATCTACGTAAATGTAGCCAGCGACAAAGACCTGTGCGACTTTTATTTTCCCGGGATCTGCCTGAAGGATGATGTGGTGGTGGGAATTACCGCCAGCGGCATGAACCACAAAAAAGCCAGAGCCGTGCGCGAAAAAGTGCAGGCCCTTCTGGAAGAAATTGCAAAAGACGAGGAGAGTTATGAGTAATAAAATTGTGATCGGCAGCAGGGAAAGCAAGCTTGCCGTACTTCAAAGCCAGATGGTACAGGACTTCATTGTACAGAATCATCCGGACATGGAAGTGGATATCCTTACCATGAAAACCACCGGAGACAAGATTCTGGACCGTACCCTGGACAAAATCGGAGGCAAAGGCCTTTTTGTAAAAGAACTGGACCGGGCCCTTCTGGAGGGAAGAAGCCAGCTGTCTGTACATAGCCTGAAGGACATGCCCATGGAAGAATCCGAAGAGCTTCCCATCCTGGCATTTTCCAAGAGAGAGGATGTAAGAGACGTGCTGGTGTTTCCAAAAGGCTGTGAAGAACTGGATGCCTCAAAACCAATCGGCTGCTCCAGCCTGCGAAGAAAGCTGCAGCTGCAGGAAATTTTCCCAGATGTAAAAGTAAAAAGCATCCGCGGAAACCTTCAGACAAGACTGGAGAAATTAGACTCCGGAGAGTATTCTGCCCTTGTTCTTGCGGCAGCAGGACTGAAGCGCCTTGGCCTGGAAAAAAGAATCAGCCGCTATTTTGACACAGAGGAGATCCTCCCGGCAGCAGGCCAGGGAATCCTTGCGGTACAGGGCAAAAAAGGACTGGACTATGAGTATCTGAAGGGCTACGATGACCCGGAGGCACATAGTGTTGCCCTTGCGGAACGTGCATTTGTAAGATATTTAAACGGCGGGTGTACCTCCCCTGTGGCAGCTTACGGCCAGATTCAGGAGGGACAGTTAAAGCTGTGCGGTCTTTACTATGAAGAAGAGACCGGACATTATCTCAAAGGAAGCAAAACAGGAGCCGTATCAGAGGCCGAAGCGCTTGGAATCGCCCTTGCAAAGGAGCTGAAGGAGCGCTGCCGGAAGGAATATAAAGTGGCAAAACAGGAAGAAAGAAAAGAGATGGGAAAAGTCTGGCTGGTTGGTGCAGGCCCTGGAGATGCAGGCCTTTTCACCTTAAAAGGCGCAGACGTGCTGGAAAAAGCAGACGTAGTGGTATACGACAGCCTTGTAGGCCAGGGAATCCTCACCAGGATCCCGCCGGATGCAAGACTGATCAACGTTGGAAAACGTGCCGGACATCACATGATGCCCCAGAATATGATCAATCAGGTGCTTGCAGACGAGGCGAAAAAAGGAAACCGGGTAGTGCGCCTCAAAGGCGGCGATCCTTTCTTATTTGGAAGAGGCGGCGAGGAACTGGAGCTTCTTACGAAAGAAGGGGTTCCCTATGAAGTGGTACCGGGAGTGACCTCCCCTATTTCCGTGCCTGCCTACAACGGAATTCCGGTAACCCACAGGGATTTTTGTTCCTCTGTGCACATCATTACCGGACACAAGCGCCAGGGAATGGAATATGACATTGATTTCAAAGCGCTGGTTCACACAAAAGGAACCCTTGTTTTCCTCATGGGCTTAACGGCCATGGAAGACATCTGCAAAGGCCTGATGGAGGCTGGAATGGATCCGGATATGCCGGCAGCTGTATTATCCAAGGGAACCACAGCAGGACAGAGAAGAGTGATCGCCACCATTTCCACTTTGAAAAAAGAATCCGACAGACAGAAGATCAAGACTCCGGCCATTATTGTGGTAGGCAAAGTCTGTACCCTTTCTGAAGATTTTGCATGGTATGAGAAGCTGCCGTTGGCGGGATGGAAGATTCTTGTCACAAGACCGAGGGAAAATATTTCCAGAACAGCGGCAAAGCTTCGGGAAAAAGGCGCTGAGGTACTGGAGCTTCCGTCCATCAGCATCAGCCCCCTTGAGGATCAGAGCAGGCTTCAGGAAGCGTTTGCAAAGCTTAACACCTATGACTGGCTGGTATTTACAAGTCCCGCAGGCGTGGAAGTATTCTGGCGGGAACTGGGCAAAAAGAAAGTGGACATCCGCTGCCTTGGCAGCGTCAAAATCGCAGCCATCGGCGAGGGCACCAAAAAGAAGCTTCTGGAAAGAGGCATCTACGCAGATTTCGTGCCATCTGTCTATGACGGCGACACCCTGGGCAAAGAGCTTGCCAGCCTTTTGACAGGAAAAGAAAAGATCCTGATTCCAAGAGCTATGCTTGGAAACAAGACTCTGGTAGAAGAACTGGAAAAAACAGGCGCTTCAGTTGAAGATGTGCCTACCTATGAAACCGATTACCAGAACTGCCCGCTGATCGACGAGAAAAAGGAATTCGAAGAGGGCAGCATTGATATGGTCGTATTCACAAGCGCTTCCACTGTGAAAGGATTTGTGAAGAGTACAAACGGACTGGACTATTCTAGGGTGCGTGCTGCCTGCATTGGCAAACAGACCAAAGCCGCAGCAGATGCTTACGGAATGCAGACCTATATGTCAGAGAAAGCCACCATCGACAGCCTGATCGAGCTGGTTGAAACATTAAAGAGGAGTGAAGAAAAATGGAACTGATCAAAAGACCAAGAAGATTAAGAGGCGGGGAGACCCTGCGAAAAATGGTAAGGGAAACCAGAATGGACAAATCCTCCCTGATCTATCCTTTATTTGTTATGGAAGGAACCGGGATCCAGGAAGAAATCCCGTCCATGGAAGGCCAGTACCGCTACAGCCTGGACCGTCTGCCTTATAAGTTAGAGCAGCTGGAAAAAGCAGGAGTAAGCAGCATCATGCTTTTTGGAATTCCGGATCATAAGGATGAGATCGGAAGCGGTGCCTATGCCCAGGACGGCATTGTGCAGAAAGCCCTTCGTTCTGCCAAGGAAAGATTTCCGGAAATGTATTATGTAACAGATGTCTGCATGTGCGAGTATACTTCTCACGGACACTGCGGCGTGCTTTGCGGTCATGATGTGGACAATGACAAGACCCTTGAGCTTCTTGCAAAAACAGCCCTGTCCCACGCACAGGCAGGATCCGATATGATCGCGCCTTCTGATATGATGGACGGCCGTGTGGCAGCAATCCGTAAGGAACTGGATCAGGGCGGATTTTCCAATATCCCGATCATGTCCTATGCGGTGAAATATGCTTCTGCTTTCTACGGCCCGTTCCGTGATGCGGCAGGAAGTGCCCCGGCCTTTGGCGATCGCAAGAGCTACCAGATGGATTTCCACAACAGAAGAGAGGGGATGAAAGAGGCTCTTATGGATATTGAGGAGGGCGCAGACATTATTATGGTGAAGCCGGCAATGTCTTATCTGGATATGGTATCTGAGATTTCCAAGGCTGTGAATGTTCCGGTAGCTGCATACAGCGTAAGCGGCGAGTACGCCATGGTAAAAGCAGCAGCCAAAATGGGCTGGATCGATGAAGAGCGCATTATCGGGGAAATGGCAGTTGGCGCATACCGTGCCGGTGCCCAGATCTATATCACCTATTTTGCAGAGGAAATCGCAAAAATGATGGACGAAGGGAGAATCGGCTGATGACAAAGTCTGAGAAGCTTTTTGAAAGAGCAGTAAAAAGGATTCCAGGAGGCGTAAACAGCCCGGTGCGTGCCTACGGATCCATCGGAGAGGCACCAAGATTTATTGACAGGGCAGACGGCTGCTACATTTACGATGTGGACGGCAACCGCTATATTGACTACATTGATTCCTGGGGACCGATGATCCTTGGCCATAATTTCCCGGCCATCCGGGAAAGTGTGTTAAAGGCATGTGAGAACGGCTTAAGCTTTGGCTGTGCCACTGAGATTGAGGTGGAGATGGCAGAGTTTATCTGCGAGAGGATCCCTCATGTGGACATGATCCGTATGGTCAATTCCGGAACAGAGGCCGTTATGAGTGCTATCCGTGTTGCCAGAGGCTTTACCGGGAAAAATAAGATCATCAAATTCGCAGGCTGCTATCACGGACACAGCGATGCCATGCTGGTAAGTGCTGGCTCCGGTGTCATGACAAGCGGCGTGCCGGACAGCGCAGGCGTGCCAAAGGGATGCACAGAGGATACCATGCTGGCAGTTTACAATGACATTGGCAGCGTGAAGGCTCTTTTTGAACAGGCAGACGGCCAGGTGGCAGCTGTGATCGTGGAGGCAGTTGGAGCCAACATGGGTGTGGTTCCTCCATGCGAGGGCTTCCTTGAGGGGCTTCGGGCTCTTTGTGATCAGTATCATGCACTTCTTATTTTCGATGAGGTTATCACAGGATTTCGTCTGGCATTTGGGGGCGCAGCCCAGTATTTTGGCGTAACTCCGGACCTTGTGACCTACGGTAAGATCATCGGCGCAGGAATGCCTGTGGGCGCTTACGGCGGAAGAAGAGATGTGATGGAGCTGGTTTCCCCGGCAGGAAAGGTTTACCAGGCAGGAACCTTAAGCGGAAACCCGGTTGCCATGGCAGCAGGTCTGACCCAGCTGAAATATTTATACGATCATCAGGAAATTTATAAAAAACTGGAAGCCAAAGGCCAGATGCTTTACGGCGGCATGGAAAAAATTGCCCGGGAAAAGGGCCTGAAGGTACAGATGAACCACATCAGCTCCCTGGGAAGTCTGTTCTTTACCGGGCAGCCTGTAGTGGACTATGTTTCCGCCAAAACCTCTGATACCAAGGCCTTTGCAGAGTATTTTAAGAAAATGCTGAAAATGGGAATCCACATGGCACCTTCCCAGTTTGAGGCAATGTTCTTATCTGCTGCCCACACAGATGAAATTATTATGGAAACTCTGGATGCAGTAAAGCTTGTTCTTTGAAACCGGGTGTGGTATAATTCAGTTACAAATTACATAAAAGAAACCAAACCAGTTACTGGGAATGTACTGAACAGTAACCAGGACCGCTGCAGATTGAGAACGGAAAAGCAGCGAAAGCAAATGGTTTCCAGAAATGAGACTGTAGGAGGCTAGACAAATGGGGAAGAAATATGTGGCTTATGTAGGTACCTATACTCACGGAACCAGCAAAGGAATCCAGGTTTATGACGTGAACCTGGAAGAAGGTACTCTCACAGAGAGAAGCGAAGTGGAAGTAAGCAATGCATCTTATACCGCAGTGTCCAAGAATGGCAAGTATCTGTATTCCATCGAGGACGAAGGAGTTGCGGTTTTCAAGCGTGATCACAACGGTGATCTGTCCCGTATCAACAGCGTTGATATCGACGGCATGCGCGGATGCTTCCTGGCAACAGACGTAGACGGCAAATATCTTTACGTTGCAGGCTATCATGATGGCAAGGTGACAGTTGTGCATACACATAAGGATGGACGTCTTGGAAGCGTTATGGACGGCGTGTTCCATACAGGACTTGGAAGCGTGGCAGAGCGCAACTTCCGCCCTCATGTAAACTGCGTGCGTCCCACACCGGACAATAAGTATCTCTGTGCAGTAGACAATGGAATCGACCAGGTAAAGGTGTACCGCATCAATAAGCGCACAGACAAGCTTGAGCTTGTAGATATTGTCCGCTGCCCGAGAGAGAGCGGCCCGCGTATTATCCGCTTCAGCGCAGACGGACGTTTTGCATACATTCTTTTTGAGCTGAGCAATGAGATCAAGGTGTACAGCTATGACGGAAGCGGAGATGCTCCGGAGTTTGAACTGCTTCAGAGCGTATCCACTCTGGCGAAGAAGGAGACTGGTGTTTCCCACAATGCAGCTTCCGGACTTGCGCTTGCACCGGACGGCAAGCACCTGTTCTGCACAACAGCAGGTGAGAATACCGTTGCCATGTTTGAGGTAGATGGGGAGACCGGACTTCTGGAGCGCAAATTTGTGCTTCCGGTTAGCGGTGATTACCCGAAGGACCTGGTAATCTTCCCGGATAACCAGCACATTGCCGTTGCCAACCATTCCAGCAACAGCGTAACCACCTTCAAGGTAGACTACGAGAAGAACATCATTATGATGAAAGGCAAGCCCCGTAAGATCGAGACTCCGAACTGCATCAACATCTGGCCGGTTCCGGATGGAGAGGACATTGAGGATTTGGAGGCCTGATGTTTTCGTGAAAAAGCGATTATAAAAAACAAGGACAGTTATCTGAAAGTAAAAGCAGATAGCTGTCCTTGTTTTTGCAAGTGCAGAAATTTAGAACTAAGTAGTTTGTAAAAGAAAACTCCCTCCGAATCTGGGAGGGAGCTTTAGAGCGTGTGTGAAAAATCATTCCCGCAATCTGTA
>ERZ1035041.413-NODE-413-length-19780-cov-5.937034_pt1 | contig 19780 bp, 20 predicted proteins | sample MGYA00520684_ERZ1035041 | MGnify/ENA primary metagenome ERZ1035041 (study PRJEB33766, sample SAMN09781699) | gut metagenome | biome: gut microbiome | host: Homo sapiens | place: Madagascar | study: EMG produced TPA metagenomics assembly of the PRJNA485056 data set... | reverse complement strand
TTGCCATATTCAAGGGACTGATACCGTGGAAGGGCGACAGCATAGGCGAGATAATAAGGAAAATAGTGTTCCTTGTATCTATAATTGCGCTTTGCGTAGCAGTGCTGATAATAATAGATACATATCTGTTCAAGCCAAAGCGTGAGAGCGCCGAATATCGCAGCAGTATCCTACAGCTTGGCGAGCACGAACCGACAGCCGCCGAGATAGAAAAGCTCCCTGAAAAAGCCATAAATACCGAATATGCGCCTTTTTATGCGATAAATAACGATTTTGTCGGCTGGCTGAGCATAAACGGCATTAATGTAAACTATCCTGTAGTACAGGGTACGGACAACACCCACTATCTTGAAACGGACTTTTACGGTAATCCGAGCAAGAACGGTACAATATTTGCCGATTATGAAAACGAGTTCAAGAACACGGGCGAAACGTCCGCAAACACGATACTGTACGGTCATAACCTGCGTACCGAAAACTTCTTTGCCGAAATAACCGAGTACAGAAGAGTCGACCTTGACAAGAGCCTTGAATTTCTGAAAGCACACCCTGTTATTGAGTTCAACACATTGTACGAAAAGGCAAAATACAAGATATTCTCGGTAATGCTGTTAAACACAAGAGAGGAGTACGGCGAGGTGTTCAACTATCCTGCACTTCTCAACTTTGCAAACAGGGACGAGTTCAACTACTTCACATCGGAATGTCTTGACAGAAGCGAGTTCTTCACGGGCGTTGACATGAAATACGGCGATAAATTCCTTACGTTGTCAACCTGTGAGTTCGAGGTCGGACTTTATGATATGCGTATAGTAATTGTTGCACGAAAGGTACGCGATGGCGAATCGGACGAGTTTACGGCAGATGAGATAGAAAGCTTCAAGCGCAACCCTGACCCCAAGCTTTGCAAGACGATGAGAGAGCTTTACTGCTATGGCACAGAGTGGAGCGGAAGATACTGGGATCCCGCATGGATAGAGGGATTCAAGAAAGACGGCTCTTTTGTGTCCGCAGACAGCGATACCGATAATTAACAGCAGGCGGACAGCACAGAAGAATAAATAAGTTTAATGTAAAGGAGTGGTACCGATGCAGAAGGCATCTATAGGTAAGATACTGTTGGCACTTGTCATAGCCTGCATATACATATATCTGTTCGGAATAGTCCAGGTAGTACACGTCAGCGCAGACAATGACAGGGAGATAGAAGTATCTATACCCGATGTGACAACACCTGAGCAGACACAGAAAACTCCCGAAACCACAACTATAAAACTTCAGAACGACAAGAAGCCCACGCTCGGCGATATTAAGGCGCAGACGACAGCGGCAACAACAACCGAAACTACCACAACCACAACAAAGAAACGCATAGCGGCACCTGCGGCAACATCGGTCGATAATGCTGTTGTAGTTCCCGAAACAACTACTGTTACAACGACCGTTACGACTGCCGCAACGACTGCGGCGACAACCGCCGCCGAAACGACAACAACCACAACAGCGGCAACAACATCCGCACCGGCGCCTGCGCCCGATCCTGACGAGGAACAGCTCACCGTATACGACCAGGTAACAGGCTCGTATTACACGGCAGGAGCAAGAGAAATAATCGCAAGAGCGGTAGTCGGCGAAATATGGAACGAATTTCCCGATGAGGCGGTAAAGGCGCAGGCGGTAGCCGAGTATACCTATATCAAAAAGCAGAACGAAATGGGACTGCGGCCGACAACTGCGCTTAAAACCGATGTTTATGACAGGATATACAAGCTGGTTGACGAGGTGCTCGGCGAAGCGATCTACTATAACGGCGAGATGATACAGAGCGTGTTCTTTGCGTCGTCGTGCGGCTATACAAACAGCGCAAAGAATGTTTGGGGTGTTGATTATCCGTACCTTGTGAGCGTTGACTGCCCACTTGATAAGACGACCGACCCTAACTGGGGCAGTACCGACAGCTATTCTTCTGACTATATGAAGAATGCAGTTCAGAAAACTCTCGGTATCACTCTTACAGGCGACCCGTCAACCTGGTTCAAGATCAACTCAAGACTTAATGACAGAGAACACGGTTGGGTAACGTCAATATCTGTAGGAGGCATGACAAAAGCCAACGGAAAAACGATAGACGGCAGAGTGATAAGAGAAACGGTGCTTGGCTATTCGCTGAAGAGTGCGGCATTTGAGCTGAAATACGATAAGAACAGTGACAAGTTCACCTTTACGACTTACGGTCACGGTCACGGTGTAGGTATGTCGCAGTACGGCGCAAAGGCGCTTGCCGAAAGCGGTTACACATATAAGCAGATTTTGCAGCATTACTTCACAGGTGTGGAGATACACTGAGAATGTTCCGGAAGGACACCGCAAGGTGTCCTTTATTTCTACGGTTTTGCTTGCATTATACGAAATTATATGTTATACTTAAATCTATATGGTTAAAACACGGAGTGAGAAACAGAAAAAGTACGGAAATCATTAGATTTAAAGTGTAAAAAGAGAAAGGAAACAAAAATGATTACAGTATCGGACGTTAGTCTTTCATTCGGCGGACAGATGTTGTTCAAGGACGTAAACCTGCTGTTCACAGCCGGCAACTGCTATGGTGTTATCGGTGCAAACGGCGCAGGAAAGTCCACATTCTTAAAGATACTCTGCGGTGCGCTTGAACCCACAACGGGTACGGTCACGGTGCAGGAGGGTCTGCGTATGTCGGTGCTTAAGCAGGACCACTACGCATATGACGAATATACAGTCCAGGAAACGGTAATAATGGGCAATCCCCGTCTTTATGAGGTAATGAAGCAGAAGGACGCTCTTTATGCGAAGGAGGACTTCACTGAGGAGGACGGAAACCTTGCTAGCGAGCTTGAGGGCGAATTTGCCGAGCTTGGCGGCTGGGAGGCTGAAAGTGATGCATCGAAGCTCGTACAGGGTCTTGGTCTTGACGAGAGCATTATGTACGCTCAGATGAGCAGTCTTGCAGGTAATGAAAAGGTCAAGGTACTGCTCGCACAGGCGCTTTTCGGAAATCCTGATATAATCCTTATGGACGAGCCTACGAACCACCTTGATATTGACGCAGTGGCTTGGCTTGAGGACTTCCTTGCGGAGTATTTCGGTACGGTTATCGTTGTATCGCACGACCGTCACTTCTTAAACAACGTTTGTACCCACACGGTAGATATAGACTACACAAAGATCAAGATGTATGTCGGAAACTACGAGTTCTGGTATGAATCTTCACAGCTTATACAGAAGATGTTAAAGCAGCAGAACAAGAAGAACGAAGAAAAGATAAAGGAATTACAGAGTTTTATCCAGCGCTTCTCGGCGAATAAGTCCAAGTCTAAGCAGGCTACATCGAGAAAGAAGCTCATTGACAAGCTGACGGTAGAGGAACTGCCTGCGTCAAGCAGACGTTATCCGTTCATCAGCTTTGATATGGAGCGTGAGATAGGCAAGGATATTTTACAGGTCGAAGGGCTTACAAAGACGGTTGACGGCGTTAAGGTGCTTGACCACGTCAGCTTTACTGTCGGCAGAAACGACAAGATCGCTTTTGTAGGCGATAACGAGATTGCCGTTACCACACTGTTCAAGATACTGATGGGTGAAGAAGAAGCCGACGAGGGCTTTATCAAGTGGGGAAGCACCGCAAGCGTAAGTTACTTCCCGCAGGACAACAGCGCATTCTTCAACGACTGCAAGCTGTCAATTCTTGACTGGATAAGACAGTATTCAAAGGACGAAACCGAAACATATCTGCGTGGCTTCTTAGGACGTATGCTGTTCTCGGGTGATGATATATTCAAGAATGTTGACGTTTTATCGGGCGGAGAGAAGGTACGTTGTATGTTCTCACGCATGATGCTGTTCCAGTCAAACGTTCTTATCCTTGACAGACCTACAAACCACCTCGACCTTGAAAGCATCACAGCCGTAAACAACGGTCTTTCGGACTTCAAGGGCAACGTACTGTTCGCTTCTCACGACTATGAGATAGTACAGACGGTCGCAAACCGTATAATAGAAATAGCCGACAAGGGCTGCTACGACAGACAGGGAACATACGAAGAGTATGTTGACTGGAGAAAGGCAAACCACGGCGGAAGCTTCACTCTCTGATAAAAACAAAAGCCCCTGCTGATGCAGGGGTATTTTTGATTTAATCCTTGCTGTACCACCAGATGCCGTAATAATCGCCGCTGTGTATCATAAGCGATGTATTATTCTCATCGTTTCTGTGCCAAAACAATGCGGCAATGGTACTGCCGTTATCTTTTTTGCTGAGTGTATAGCCGTCCGCTGATACGGTCACATCATTTACATCAAAGGTCTGCTCACCGAGCTTTATCGTTCCGCTCGCACAGCACAATCCCGCATTATTTACGGTAACGGTTATGTCAATAACGGAATCAAGCTTTGTTCCTTCGGGCATATCTCCCTGAACCTCAGCATCGGCAATGTGTGTCTTTACAAACGGATTTTCAATATGTATCGTTTCATTGCGGGGTAAGAACAGTATAAGCCCTGCCGTAACCGCTCCCAGTACGACTAAAACACATATAATAATTACGATCGTCTTTTTCATAATTGCCTCCTGTATGATCACTCAGCCGAGCTTTCCTTGAGATACTCGGGAACAAACTCTTTGGTGTACCACACGCCCATATAATCGCCCTCACGGATTATCACGTTTATTTTGTCTTTATCATTTGTATGGAAAATAACGTCAACAGAATTTTCAGAATTATTTTCTTCTAAAAAATATCCGAATTCAACCTTTGTGGCGCTCGTGATATTTATAGTTCTGTTACCGATTTTCAGACTGCCGTCTGCCTTGTACAAATTATCTTTATCCGCAGTCAGACTGACATCCATCGAAATATTCTCCGATGTTCCGTAAGTGGTGTTGCCTTCTTCCTTTACAAGCCCGTTTTCACGCTTGATAAATTCACGGTCAAAATGTATGCTCTCGCCTTTTGGCATAAATATTATCAGACCCGTAATGCCAATGGCAACCGCAACTGCCGCACATATAATTATAACAGCAAGTTTTTTCATATAATATCCTCCTGTTTGTACGATTTAATTAACTTTCTGAATTATATCATTGCTGTCTGTTTTTGTCAACGAATGAAATCGCTTACATCTCAAAATTTTACAAAAACGGCTTTTCAAGCGATTTACTTTAGTTGAATTTGTGATAAATTTCTAATGAGAACTTACTGTTACACGGTTTATTAATTAAATTTCACTGAGTTTTTAAGTCGCTTTTGTTTATGCAAAGACAAGAATTCATGCTGATGCAGGGGTATTTCAGCGTGTTGAAAATTACTTTTTCGCCACGCTGAAGACGTTTAGAAACACACGCAGACAAGAAAACCGCTACGACAGACGTACAAAGGTACGTCGAGGAGCGGTTGACGATGTAAGCAAAAATGCTTTCGCACAGCCGTTTTTTACGGCTGTGCGAAAGCTTTTACTTATCCTATTTTAATTTTGTGTCAGATGATTTATCTGCATTTTTGCGGTGCGTGGGTTTATCGACAGTCTGATCCGCCCCTGCAAACGCAGGGGCGAAAATCATATTTCCTTGAAATCAAATTTAACATTTACGCTGTCCATCGTCTTACTTCGTCTGAACCTTGTCATAATACGTTCCTCTATGCCGTCAAATGAGTTTTTGTCCGCATCAAGCAACAAAAGAAGATACTGGCTTCTGCTGTAGCGAGTATATACATCTCTCATTCTCAGCGAATTGCTTATGCTGAACGAAATTTTATCCATTGCCTTTTCAAGCAGTTTTATATCCTTAAGTTCATTTTTACTGCTGTCAACCGCAGAAACAAGGCAGATAGACAGCTTGCTCTCGATTCTTTGACTTTCACGCTTGTACAGGCGGAATATGTATTTGAATATTTCGTACTGGCAGTAAAAAACGCCTTTTTGTTCTTTACTGTCATCGCCCGTGAGATCGCCTATAACGGCATCGAGATTATTCTGTACATCATTTCTTGGCTTTACCGTAAGCTCGTAAAGCTCGGTGAGGTGTGCGCCCGGTGCGGCACCGTACTGTTCCATAAGATATGCGCGAATATAATCATACTGCTTTGCGGCACGCTCATATTCACCCATTGCCACAAATGCACGGATAAGGTTTGCGTGCATTTTTTCATCGGACTGGTCAAGCATCGTGGCACGCTCACAAAGCGTTATTATTTCGGAAAATTTGCCCATAGGGTAGAGCAGCTGAGCGCATTTGTCCACAGCGGAATTATAAAGTGCATGGAAATATACGTTTATCGGCTGTACCCATGTTTCGCCTGCCGCACCTGCAAGATATCCGCTGTTGTAAAGGGCTATTGCCTTCTTATACATAGCGATACGCCTTGTTCTTGACAGAGATTCGTCCTCGGCTTTATCTATATATTCCTTGAATTTTGTCGAATCAATAACGCATTCATCGCTTTCAATAAAGGCATATGAACTGTGACTGCCTGCTATGAGTTTACCACCGCCGGGTATCATCTCGTCAAGTATCGCTCTTGTTCTGTGTACAAGCGTCTTAAGCGCATTGGCAGGATTTCTGCTGTCCGACCACAACAGGTCGATCAGCTCGTTCTGGGTTATTTCTCTGCCACGCTGTGCAATAAGATATTCAAGAAGTAATATCATCTTTGAGCCTCTGTACTCGTTTTCGCACAGACGCTTGTCACGGTATGATATTGAAAACTGACCGAACATAGTAATATGTATCTTATTCGGCATATTTTCACCTCCCTGTTTTTTTGTCTTAACGTATGCTTTAATGAAATTTTACGCTAAAGCGTTAAAATAATTTAAGCAAAATTCAAATTTTCCGATTGATGTTATGCAACAAGCGTTACACTTTTGGCGAATTGTGTAAATATGATGCTATATTCTGTAAATTATCCTTACAAAAATAACTAATATCGTGTAAAAATGCACAATTTGCTTGACAAAATGTTGAATCAACTATCGTATAAGTAGAAATACGACGATGATTCCGGTCACTGTTTGCAATGTAACCGAAATGTAACCGTGCTGTGGCATAATATGCTTGTAAGGTTGAGATGTAGATTTGAGATGATGTCTACCTCACGTTTTTACTTTTCTTTCCGTCATGAGAAACAGCATTCCGTAGCAGAGGTTACAGGAGATGCTGTTTTTCTTTTTTGTGTGGAATGCGGTTTACAGGCAGGTTCTTTTGAGCCTGCCTTTTTTGCGTTTTACGAAAATCTGAATATTGCTTTAGATTCTCATAAATTATATCAGGTTGCTTGGTATAAATGAGTTAAGTTCATCAATAGGATATGGCGTTTCGCACATACAAACAATGCCGCCGTAACTTCTTTCAAGTGAAGCTTTATCTATAAGCTCATATTTTTTGACTTCCTTGCGGTCGGGATTTGCCGACTTCTTCACTTCAAGAGGGTGAATTTTTCCGTCACATTCGGCGATTATATCTATTTCTTTGGCATTGGAATCACGGTAATAGTACAGATTAGACCTCTTTTTACCGTAAGCATAGCTTCTTATCAGTTCATTGACAACGTAATTTTCGTAGTAATGTCCGCTTGCCGCACCGTTCATCAATGTGTCTTTTGTCAGCCACATTGATAGAAAAGCACATAAGCCTGTGTCACAGAAATACAGTTTAGGTGTTTTGGTAAGCCGTTTCAGTTCATTATTTGAATACGGATGAAGAAGATATATTATTCCCAGTCCCTGTAACAGCCGTACCCACTCCTTAGCGGTCGGTTCTGAAATATCTGCCGACAGTGCAAGATTGGAATAATTGACCTGTTCTGCTGTGAGTGCCGCACAGGTTCTGAGCATTTTCAGAAATCTTGCCGAATCGGTTACTCCGCCTGCCTCGGCAACATCACGCATGAGATAGGTATCAACATACGAGTTGAAATATTCCTGCCGCATTTCTTCGTCAGCTTGTTGCACACGAGGCATACCGCCACGCCATATATGTTCAAATACGTCTGAAATATTGTTCGGATTTGTTTTGTTCTGCCTTTTGCAAAGCTCTTCAAATGAAAAATCAAGCGGTTCATCAAAAATTATACCGCTTTTTTCTCTTTGTGAAAGGCTGTATAAACTCAGTATTCCTATGCGACCTGCAAGCGTTTCACGGACATTTTTCATCATATCGTACTGCTGTGAGCCTGTAAGCCAGAACTGACCGTATTCTTCACTGCTGTCACATATCACCTTTATACGCTCGAAAAGCTGTGGGGCATACTGCACCTCATCAATTATCACAGGCGGCTTGTATTTCTGAAAGAACAACGCAGGATCACTTTGCGCAAGTTCTCTTGCCATTATATCGTCAAGGCTTACATACGTTCTGTCAGTGCCATCCGCAAGCTTTTTCAGCATAGTGGTTTTTCCGACCTGTCTTGCTCCCGTCACAAGAACCACCTTGAAAAAATTGCTCATTTCACGGAATTTACGTTCCGCTTCACGCTTGATATATTCCATTTGTGCGACACCTCTTACGATTGATTTACGAAAATCTAAGATTTACTTTATTTTATCATAATTTCGTTCCGCAGTCAAGGAAATTTGTCTTATTTTATGAAATTCTAAACTAAACTTTATATTTTCTTCAATTTTACTTATCTTCTCCGATTTTTCTGAGCATTATATCGGGGTGAGATGCGTGCTTGATAAGTTCGCTCTTGTTAATCTGACCGTTTCTGTACATATGCATAAGGTAGGAGTCCATAGTAAACATACCCGATTCACCCGACGCTGTGATAACGGTGTCTATCTGGTGGGTCTTTGACTCTCTTATCATATTTCGTATAGCGTTGTTGCACTTCATAATTTCAAACGCAGGACGCAGTATTCCGTCTTTGCAGGGGATAAGCTGCTGAGATATTACCGAGCATAAAAGCTGAGAAAGCTGGATACGAACCTGCTGCTGCTGGCTCGGCGGGAAAATATCAATAATTCTGTCTATCGTATTCTGCGCTCCGACAGAGTGCAGAGTGGAGATAACAAGGTGACCTGTTTCAGCGGCTGTAAGCGCTGTGCTTATTGTTTCATAGTCACGCATTTCACCGAGCAGTATTACATCGGGGGATTGACGCAGGCAGGCTCTCAGCGCTACTATGTAGCTCTTGCTGTCGCTGTTTATTTCACGCTGGCTTATTATGCTCATTTTGTTCTTGTGAAGATACTCTATAGGGTCTTCCAGTGTGATTATATGGCTGTTTCTCTGCTTGTTGATCTCATCTATTATGCAGGCGAGCGTTGTGGATTTACCGCCGCCGGCAGGACCTGTGACAAGCACAAGACCTTTTGTTCTTGCTACTGTATCGGTTATGATCTCCTGCGGAATATTAAGCTCCTTGTAATCGGGTATATCAAATTCAACTACACGGATGACCGCCGCCATACTTCCTCTTTGCTTGTACGCACTTATACGGAAACGGCTTAGTCCTTTTACGGATACGGAAAAATCGTCATCGCCCGTTTCCTCGTACTTTGAAATATCTCTGCCTGCAAGGCGGTATATCTCTTTTACCAGTCTTTCTGCTTCGGCAGGAAGTATTATATCGTTGCTTTCTTTTGTGATTATGCCGTTTTCCTTATACGACACGGCAAGTCCCGATATGAGAAATATATCGGAGGCTTTCTTTTCGACTGCACCTTTCAGTATTTCCATCAGTTCCATAATTTTATTCCTTTCATACCGGTAAACTTTCGCCGTTCCATATCGGCAATGAGTTTTCTTCTTCGTAATAATTGTTGCTTACTGTTTTCCAGCCCGTAACGCTGAGTGTTCCGTCACTGTACCGCACTTTGCACATAAGCTTGCTCTGACTGTTTATATCCTCGCTCCATGAGAATGTCAATGCCTGATCGCCGCGTCCTCCGCCGCTTACTTCAAAGCCCTGCTCCGTCGCCGCTGCGGATATATCTATTATCGTTTCGTCGCTTACAAGCTTATACAGTTTATCCAGTCTTTCGGTCGCCTTTACATCGGCGGCATAATATTCTTCCTGTGCTGTGCTGAGCTTTTTTGCTCTGTCAAGATCCTGCCTTACCGTTACAAGGCACAGAACCGACAGAATGACCGTTGCAAGCACCACGAATATAACGAGCAAGGATGATATTCCCACGCTGTTAAGGGCTTTTCTGCCCTGTTTACTTTTTCCGTTATTCAAGGTCAGCCCTCCTTGCACCGGTTATAGTGATATATGTATAATTGCTGTCATATGCGGTAATATCAAGATACCGGATACTGCCGACGACGCGCTCTGATAACTTTATCTCAATATCGCCGTCTGCGTACAGCTTTTCAAGGTCTGCGATATCAGTTCCGCTCTTGTAGCACTCTGCTATGTCGGCGGTTTTTATCTGGGCGTCCGACAAACGTTCGGCATATCTCATCTCACTTGCCGCTATTCCCACGACCCTGACGCAAGCAGCCGCACAGACCGCAAATACAGCTATTACTATCAGCAGTTCAACCAGGAACGCACCGTTTCTGGAACGTCTTTTCGTACTCATACGCCGACCGCCTTTCCGCCGTGCAGGCTGTAATGTGATGAAGTCGTAACACCGTCGCACGTTACGGTAAAGCAAATGGTTCTGCCGTCCGTTTCGGCGGTAAAGTTTTCGGCGGGCAGAAGTGTGTTGCCGCCGTCTTCGCTGAACGGTACATCATAAGACACGAACAGTTCTTTCAGTTCTCCGCCGTATGCGTATATATAGGTTATGTACTTCTCACCGTCTATCGTATCTGCAAAGCTTATGTACTGCGTATCTCCGGATTTTCCGACCGATATATCCGAATCGTTATAGCTCCTCAGCTTCTGGAGTATAAGCGTTTGTGCGGTAGCTGTATCAAAGCGTTTGCCGATATCATCGCCGAGCCTTTTATATACGCTTGCAAATGCAAGTACCGACGCTAAAAGGCAACATACGAACAATACGAATACAGTCAGCACAAAAACCATATCAATACCGCTTTTATTCGATTTTATCGTTTTTGAACGACTACGGAACATATTGTCCTCCTATTTTGATATAACTCTGATATCAGGCATTATATTTGATGAAACCGGACTGTAATGCACAATGCACTCGTTTTCATCAATATGCAGATTGTAATTGTCTATAAGATATTGCAGGTTATCGGGATAAAACCCTTCAACCGCATAGCACTCGGTCGCCGCACGGCGCACGCCGCTTTCTACAATATTGAGGTTTTCGCTTTTGCGGCTGTTGTTGCTGTCGGTTATCAATACAGCAGTTATGGCAACTGCCGCCGCCGAAAGCAAAACTGCCATTATCGCATCGCGTACTATGTAAAATGCGCTTGTATGCTTTCTCATTTTTGTCACCCTATAACTGTCATAACTCCCATCAGCGGTATCATTACCGACAGGAGTATAAATCCTACTGCCACTGCCATTATGATAACCATAGTCGGCTCAAACCTTGCCACTGCGTTCTGGATAACGGCGGAAACCTTCTTTTCCGCATTGTCTGCAATCGTTGCCATTGTTTTGTCAAGCGTACCTGTACTGAACGCTATGCTTATCATTCTCATATTGACTGCCGAGAAAATTCCGGTTTCGCTCAGCGCCTCAACAAATGCCTTTCCGTCTGTCATCTTTTTGCGGCACTCGGTAAGTTTTTCTCGCATATAATCATTTTCAAGCAGGTTTTCGCACATATCCAGAGATTCGTCAATATCCATACCGCTTGAAAGAGTCATGGACAGAGCCGCAGAAAATCTTGCGGCATATAAAGTCTTTGCCGTTTTCGTATGTGAAACTGCATGAATGACAGCTTTTCTGAACGGTCTGACAAGATGGTAAAGCAATACGCCGAGTATTATGACAAATGCCAGTGTTCCTATTATGAACACCGCAACATTGCTTATAACACCGCCTGTGTTCATTATCCACTGCGCACTTTCCGGGAGCGTAAGTCCGAGCTGTGCAAAAACATCTGCAAATATCGGCAGTACATACACCGACAGCAGTATGATCACCGCAAATACAACTATAAGCAGTATGGCAGGGTATGTGACTGCACTTTTTACCGATAAGCTTATTTCTTCTATCCCTGCATAATACTCAGAAAGCGACGCAAATACCGTGTCAAGTCTGCCTGTGGTTTCACCGACTTCAAGCATTTTCAGAAAATAGTTCGGGAATGCGCCCGTTTTTGCAAAAGCCTTTGTGATACTGCTTCCTTGTTCGACAGAGCCGAGTATTTTTTCCAGCAGAGCAGCCTTGTGCTTGTCTTCATCATCCTGAAGAATAACCAGTATCCCGTCGGTTATCGTAAGTCCCGAACTTACAACCGATGCAAGCTCGGAGCAGAGTATTGAAATATCCTCATTTGAAAGATAATGTTTCTTGCTCATTTTTCCCTCCGTATCAATAGTAGTACATTACCGAATAGTTACTGCCGTTTGAAATAAAATCAACAGTATTTTTGTAATCGGCGTCATCCTTTGCACTTGCCGCAAAGGTCGGATCCATCCGGTTCCAGCTGTTGCCGTCAAAATAGATATATCCGTCTATCCATCCGCTACCGTCAACATAGACGCTTATCCATGCGTGGTATATGTCGCCTGCGTATCCGACAACAACTTTTGTCGGTATCTTCTGTGAGCGGAGCATTGCCGCCATCAGTGAGGCATAATCAAAGCATATTCCGCTTTTATTTGCGAGCACTGTATCCGGAACGGGTATATAACCGTTAGCGCCGTTTTCGGCAGTGGAAACATAGCTGATATTATTTATCACATAGTCGTATATTGCCGCCGTCTTTGCGATTGTATCCTTGTTTCCGCCGCAAAGCTTTGACGAAAGTGCCACACAGGAAGAACCTGCATCGTACATACAGAACTGGTTCGGGGTGAGGAAAGGCAGGAAGCTGTCCGCTACCGATACGCTCAGCGACTGCTTGAACATTACCGTACCCTTGCCCGCACTCGTGACTTTCAGCACGTTTACCGTGTACTTGCCGCTGCCCTCTGTCAGCGGTATTACTTCGTAATTTCCTGAACTGTTAAGCTGGAATGTATAGCGGACGTTTATATCATCGGCGTTTACAAGTATTCTGTAACTGCCGCTCATCGCTTTTTTCAGCCTTATCATCAGATAACCCTGCGATGAATTTGATGCGTCTATAAGTGCGTCATCGTTGCTGTAAACCTTGACCCCGTCTGCTGTCGGGGTGATTATATACGGCGGTGACGGTTCGGTCTGCGGCGGATCGGTCTGTGGTAGATTAGTTTCAGGCGCTTTTGTAGTCGGCGTAGCGGTCTGCGGCTCAGTTTTAGGTGCTTCGGTGTCGGGCGCTTTAGTCGTTTTCGGTGTGGTGTCGGGCGGCGCGGTCGTTGTATGTTTTGTTGTGGTGGCTGTTTCGGCGGTTTGTTCAGATTTAGCCGATGTTGTTATCTCGGGTGTTGTCTGTGATGTTGCGGCAGTTTTTACTGTCGTGATTACTGACGTGCTTGTGCCTGCAGACGATGCGGTTTGTCCGTCGCCGCTACAGCCGCCGAGAACGGCACACAGTGCGATTAACCCGACTGCAATAACCGCAGTCAGTCTATAGCTTTTCATATGCCGCCCCCTTCCGGAATACAAAAATTAAATATAGTTTAAGTATAGCACAAATGAGAGAAAATGTCTATTAAATATAAAAGAAAAGCCACGATTTTTACATCGTGGCTTCAGATTGTAGAAAAAGTCCATTTTTATAAAAATGGAGCAAATTCTCTATCCCTAACCCCAAACCCCTTCCCCGTGGGAAGGGGCTATATTACTGGGGCTACCGCCCCTAGACCCTGTTGGGGGGCTACGCCCCTCAACCCCATTTTTTGATAATGATAGAGGTTTTTCGACAGACTGAAGCCACGATTTTTACATCGTGGCTTCAAGTTCATATACAATTATATATTCTCTGCTATCTTGTCGCCCATCTCCGAGCAGGACAACTTTGTCATACCCTCGCTCATAATATCGCCGGTGCGGAAACCGTCCTTCAGCACCTTGCTTACTGCGTTTTCAACTGCGTCTGCTTCCTTTACCATATCAAAGCTGTAACGGAGCATCATTGCGGCTGAAAGTATGGTAGCTATCGGGTTTGCCTTGTTCTGACCGGCAATGTCGGGAGCAGAACCGCCGCTCGGTTCGTACAGACCGAACTTTGTTTCGTTCATGCTGGCAGAGGGGAGCATACCGATAGAGCCTGTGATCATGCTTGCCTCGTCTGACAGAATATCACCGAACATATTTTCCGTTACCATAACGTCAAACTGTGCAGGGTCCTTTACAAGCTGCATTGCGCTGTTGTCGACGAGCATATGCTCAAGAGTAACCTCAGGATAATCCTTTGCAACTTCTGTAACGACCTTTCTCCACAGTCTTGAAGAATCAAGAACGTTAGCCTTATCAACGCTTGTTACTTTCTTTCTTCTCTTCATCGCAACGTCAAATGCCTTGATTGCGATTCTGCGGATCTCGTCCTCGCTGTATGTAAGCGTGTCAGTAGCTGTCATAACGCCGTTTACTTCTTCTGTCTTTCTTGCACCGAAGTAAAGACCGCCGGTAAGCTCACGCATAATGAGCATATCAAAGCCCTTAGCGCTTATCTCTGTCTTTAAGGGGCAAGCGCCTGCAAGCTCCGGATAAAGCAGGCAGGGACGGAGGTTTGCGAACAGTCCGAGCGCTTTTCTTATACCGAGCAGACCTGCCTCGGGACGCAGGTCTGCAGGAAGCTTATACCACGGCGATGTTGTCGTATCACCGCCGATAGAGCCCATAAGCACAGCGTCTGACGCTTTGCAGGCGGCTATTGTTTCATCGGTCAGCGGTACGCCGTTTGCATCGATCGAGCATCCGCCCATAAGAAGCTGTGTGTAGTTGAACTTGTGACCGAACTTTTCTGCCACCTTATCAAGCACCTTCATGCTTTCGGTAACTATCTCGGGACCTATTCCGTCACCCTTGATAACGGCAATGTTCTTTTCCATAGGTAATATCCTTTCTCTGAGCTTAAAGCTCTATTCTGTATAAAGCTGATTTTCCCTCCGCCTTTTCAAAGCCGAATTTTATAAGAAAGCGTTCTGCCGCTTCGTTATCGGGAGTAGCTACGGCATACTTATATCCGCAGGCACGCATCGTTCTGAGCGTGTGGTTCAGCAGTTTTCTGGCTACGCCGTAATGCCTTTCTTCCTCGCAGACATACAGCTTCTCCAGTCTGACCTCTTTGTTCAGGCTGTCGGGTATTTCTGTTGTTATGCAGACAGCAGACAGCTCATCATCCGTATAAAGTCCGAAGCCGTGCATTCCGCCCGACGTATTGTTAAAACCCTGCTCTTGCAGTTCGTTGTCGGATAACGCTTTTATATCTACCCTCATAGCATGACGCTTTCTGCGGCCTTACTTCTTTAAGGAGTTCAGCAGACCGCCCTTGTTGATTATATCCTTGATAAATTCCGGGAAAGGCTCAGCCTTGTATGTACAGCCCTTCGTCACATTTGTTATAACTCCCGTATCAAAGTCAACCTCGACCTCGTTGCCGTTCTCAATATCCTTCGCAGCCTCGTCACACTCTAAGATCGCAAGTCCGATATTGATAGCGTTGCGGTAGAATATTCTTGCAAATGTGCTTGCGATAACGCAGGAGATGCCGCTTGCCTTGATGGCGATAGGTGCGTGTTCTCTTGAGCTTCCGCAGCCGAAATTCATATTAGCGACTATAATGTCGCCATCCTTTACATTCTTTACAAAGTCCTTGTCTATATCCTCCATACAGTGACTTGCAAGCTCCTTGTGGTCGGCTGTATTAAGGTATCTTGCAGGAATGATAACGTCGGTATCAACGTTGTCGCCGTATTTGTGTACTGTACCGTGTGCCTTCATATATGTCTGTCCTTTCTTATATTTCAAAATCTACGCAGCTGCGCCTTGCCGTGTAAGGTCTTACCGTGCTGTCGGCTACCTTAACATGTTCGGGGTGGGTGGAATAGCCCTTTAATGCTTCTGCGCTCTTAAATGTGCTGTCAAGCATAAGGTCGCCCGTGGAAGAGCCGAGAATATCGGTTACGACCTTGATTTCAAGAAGTCCGTCTATCTTGCCGGCAAGGCTTTCAAGACCCTGCTTTATAAGACGGCATCTTTCCTTTTTTTCTTCCGCCGTCAGCTCGTCTTTTAAGTTCCAGATTATTATATGCTTTACCATATTCTCACCTTACTTGATGCCTGTTATCTTACCTGCTACAGCGCTTGCCGCCGCAACTGCCGGGCTTGCAAGATAAACCTCGCTGTCAACGTGTCCCATTCTTCCTACAAAGTTTCTGTTTGTGGTGGAAATAGCACGTTCTCCTGCCGCAAGTATACCCATATGACCGCCAAGACACGGACCGCAGGTGGGAGTAGACAGCACACAGCCTGCATTTACAAATATCTCTGCAAGACCTTCCTTTATGCACTGAAGATATACCTTCTGAGTGCCGGGGATAACTATACATCTTACGCCCTTTGCAATGTGCTTGCCCTTGAGAATTTCAGCGGCGATACGCATATCGCTTATTCTGCCGTTTGTACATGAGCCTATAACCGCCTGGTCGATCTTTATATCCTCTGTTATTTCATCGACCGTCTTTGTGTTTTCGGGCAGATGAGGGAATGAAACCGTCTGCTTTACGGTTGACAGGTCAATGTCGATAACTCTTGAATATACTGCGTCCTCGTCAGCCTTGAATATATCAAAGTTACGGTCTGCTCTTTCCTTCATATATGCCATTGTTATCTCGTCAACTTCAAATATACCGTTCTTTGCGCCGGCTTCAATAGCCATATTGGCAATGCAAAGTCTGTCGTCTATCGAAAGGCTCTTCAAGCCCTCGCCGGTAAATTCCATAGACTGATAAAGTGCGCCGTCAACGCCTATCATACCGATTATGTGAAGAATAACGTCCTTGCCGCTTACATACTTGTTAAGCTTTCCTGTCAGGTTGAACTTTATAGCGGAGGGAACCTTAAACCACGCCTCACCTGTTGCCATGCCTGCCGCCATATCGGTCGAGCCTACGCCCGTTGAGAATGCGCCGAGTGCGCCGTATGTACAGGTGTGGCTGTCTGCGCCTATGCACAGCTCGCCCGGACCTATAAGACCTTTTTCGGGGAGAAGTGCGTGTTCGATGCCCATTTCGCCTACATCGTAATAATTTGTAATATCGTACTTTCCTGCGAACTCTCTGCACTGCTTGCACTGAGTAGCCGCCTTGATATCCTTGTTGGGTGTGAAGTGATCCATTACAAGTGAGATCTTATCATTGTTGAATATGCCGCCGAAGCCTGCCTTGTTGAACTCGTTTATCGCAACGGGGCTTGTAATATCGTTGCCGAGTACCATATCCAGCTTCGCTCTTATAAGCTGTCCCTCTCTTACGCTTTCAAGTCCTGCGTGCTTTGCCAGTATCTTCTGGCTCATAGTCATGCCCATGTGTTTGTCCTGCCTTTCTTCTGCCGCTCGTTACAAGCTGTGCCTTATGATTTGTTTACGTTAATCACGTTCAAGTGCCGAAATACCTGTTCTTACGATCTCTTTTACTCCGTAGGGCTGGAGAAGTCCTATGAACGAATCTATCTTTTCGGGTTCGCCCGTAAGCTCAAGCATAAGTCTGCTTTCGGCTACGTTTACAACCTTCGCTCTGAAAAGATTTGCGATCTCTATCACAGGCTGACGTGACGCAGACCCGTTGCCGACCTTCATAATGATATGCTCACGGCAAACAGCGTCATGCAGTACCTTGACCTCCGATACGTCATAGAGTTTGCGGAGCTGTTTTACCAGCTGTTCCATCACACCCTCGTCGCCATCTGCAACTATTGTCATACGGGAAATGCCGAGGTTTTCGGTTTCCGCAACGTTAAGACTTATTATATTATATCCTCTGCGGCTGAACAGACCCGTTACTCTGCCGAGTACGCCGATGCCGTTGTTTACACAGACGGAAATTACGTTTCTCTCTGTCATTTTTCTGCCTCCGTTCAGTCGTCGATCTCTATCTCAAGGATAGGCTCAGTTATGGATTTTCCTGCGGGCACCATAGGAAGAACGTTTATATCCTTGTCTATTCTAGCCTCGATAAGCACGGGAGCTGTCTTTGAAACCTCAAGAGCCTCACGCAGTATCTCCTCACACTTGTCCTCGCTGTCTATAACAAACGACTTTATGCCGAACGCTTCTCCGAGCTTCATATAATCTGTAGGACGGTCAAGTGTCGTCTGTGAAAATCTCTTGCCGTAGAACAATCTCTGCCACTGACGAACCATACCGAGAACGTTATTGTTGATAACAAGCTCAACTACAGGTATATTGTGCTTTGACAGCGTTACAAGCTCGTTTAAGTTCATGTGGAAGCTTCCGTCGCCTGCAATGTTTACGACCGTCTTGTCGGGGTTTCCGCACTTTGCGCCGATAGCCGCACCAAGTCCGTAGCCCATAGTGCCAAGTCCGCCGCTTGTGATAAGCTGATGAGGGTGCTTATATGCGTAATACTGAGCCGCCCACATCTGCGACTGACCTACCTCGGTTGCGATAAGCGCCTCGCCGCCTGTCAGCTTGTCAAGCGTTTCTATAAGATGCTGAGGAGTAAGAGTAAGCTCGTCTGTGCCTTTCTGCCTGCACTCGTACTGCTTCTCCCACGTCTTTATTTTGCCCATCCAGCCGGCGTGCGACTGCTGAGGAATGAGCTTTATCAGCTTTTTCATAACATCGGTGCTGTCGCCGATAACCTGATGATAAACCTTTATGTTCTTGTTTATTTCGGCAGGGTCGATATCTATGTGAAGTACCTTTGCGTCAGGGGCGAAGGTCTGAGGATTACCTATTACTCTGTCTGAGAATCTTGTGCCGATGCCGATGAACAGGTCGCAGTTCTTTATTGCCTCTGCCGCTGTCTTTGTTCCGTGCATACCGAGCATACCCATATATCTGCTGTCGGTTTCGTCAAAGCTGCCCTGACCCATAAGCGAAGATGATACGGGAGCGTCAATAAGCTCGGCAAAAGCCTTTAATGTCTTTGCTCCGTCCTCGCCGTAGATACCGCCGCCCGTATAAAGGAACGGACGTTCAGCGTTCTTGATAAGCTCCGCCGCCTTTGCTATACAGCCGTCCTGGTGCATAGTGACGTTTACCGTATACGGCTTTAAGGGCTTGTTTACAAACTCAGCCTTCTGGGCTGTAATATCCTTAGGAACATCGACAAGGACAGGACCTTTTCTGCCGCTTCCCGCTATGTAGAATGCCTCACGCAGTGTATCTGCCAGCTTGTTTACATCCTTTACGATGAAGTTATGCTTTGTTATCGGCATTGTGATGCCTGTTATATCAACTTCCTGAAAGCTGTCAAGGCCTAAAAGCGAACAGGCAACGTTGCCCGTAATAGCCACCATAGGCACACTGTCCATATAAGCCGTTGCGATGCCTGTTACAAGGTTTGTCGCACCCGGACCCGACGTTGCTATAACAACGCCCGTCCTGCCTGTCGAACGTGCGTAGCCGTCAGCCGCATGGCTTGCGCCCTGCTCGTGTGCCGTCAGAACGTGATGTATTTTGTCGCTGTAATTGTATAAGCTGTCATAGATATTCAGAACTGCGCCGCCGGGATAGCCGAAAACGGTGTCAACGCCCTGCTCTATCAGACATTCGCAGATTATATCTGCACCCGTCAGATTTCTCATTTCTTTCATTC
>ERZ1035041.411-NODE-411-length-19866-cov-6.981828_pt1 | contig 19866 bp, 13 predicted proteins | sample MGYA00520684_ERZ1035041 | MGnify/ENA primary metagenome ERZ1035041 (study PRJEB33766, sample SAMN09781699) | gut metagenome | biome: gut microbiome | host: Homo sapiens | place: Madagascar | study: EMG produced TPA metagenomics assembly of the PRJNA485056 data set... | reverse complement strand
ACGTAGCCGCCGCCCTCGCCGAGATTAAAGGAATCACCCCGGAGGAAGTCATTGCAGTAACGGAGGAGAATGCGAAGAAATTGCTATTTAAATAATATCAAATAAAAAGAGCTGGAAAACAGGCAATCTATTTGCCGTATTTTCCAGCCCTTTTGCAATCTCACATCTTATTTGGTGCCGAAAATTCTATCTCCCGCGTCACCAAGTCCCGGACAAATATAAGCTCTCTCATTCAGCTCTCTGTCCAGATGACCAACATAAATCTGCACATCCGGATGAACCTCATGAAGTCTCTTCAATCCTTCAGGGGCCGCAATCACAAACATACACTTAATGCTCTTGCCGCCATGTTCCTTAATGAAATTCACAGCTGCAATAGCAGAACCGCCAGTAGCCAGCATCGGGTCAACCATAACGATCAGACGCTGATCGATAGGATCCGGAAGCTTGCAGTAATACTCATGAGGCTCATGAGTAACAGGATCACGGTAAAGGCCAATATGACCGATCTTGGCAGAAGGAACCAAAGTAGTAATACCGTTCACCATACCAAGACCTGCACGAAGAACAGGAACAACAGCCAGCTTCTTACCGGAAATCATGGGAGTCTTGCAAGTCTCAATAGGAGTCTCAACCTCTACATCCTCAAGCGGAAGATCACGAAGTGCCTCAAAACCCATAAGAACTGCAATCTCTTCAATAAGCTTACGGAATTCATTTGTTCCCGTCTCTTTGTTGCGGAGAATAGAAATCTTATGCTGGATCAGCGGATGATCCATAATAAAAACATTGTCCATATCTGAAAAATTTGACATGATTAAAAACCTCCGTCGTGTGCTAAACTTTGTCATTGCCCTATGCAATAACAAACTCCCCTATGGGAATACTGGTAAAATGATACCGCACTTTAAGCAGAAAGTCAATAATTGTAAAAACTTGTCGCATCCCTTATACTAGTATAAGTTGTATTGGCGTTTCTTATACCAATACTAGAGCGTGTTTGAAAAAGGAGGAGCTTTATTATGAAGTTCAGAGTAGAAGGCATTTATGATGCCAAGAAGCTGGGAATTCCGCAGATGCTGATTCTGGGACTCCAGCACATGTTTGCCATGTTCGGCGCTACCATTCTGGTACCGATCCTGGTAAACAACTATTTTCACGGCGAAGGCTTATCCATCCAGGTAACCCTGTTCTGCGCCGGATTCGGAACACTTCTGTTCCACGTACTTACCAAGCTGAAGGTTCCGGCATTCCTTGGTTCATCCTTTGCATTCCTTGGCGGATTTGCTACAGTTGCAGAGCTTGATACCGGAATTTTCGCAAACATGTCCTATGGAGAGAAGCTTCCATACGCATGCGGCGGTGTATTTGTAGCAGGTCTTCTGTACCTGGTACTTGCCCTGATCGTAAAAGCTATCGGCGTAAAACGTGTTATGCGTTATCTGCCGCCAGTTGTAACCGGCCCGATCATCATCTGCATCGGACTTAGCCTTGCGCCATCTGCGATCAGCAATGCTTCCCAGAACTGGGTACTTGCCCTGATCGCTCTTGGAACTGTTATTTTCTTCAATATCTGGGGAACCGGCATGTTCCGTATCATTCCGATTCTGATGGGTATTGTGGTATCCTATGCAGCTGCCCTGATCATGAATGCACTGGGCATGACAAATGCAGACGGAAGCGCCATCCTGAACTTTGCAGGCGTTGCAAGCGCACCGATCGTAGGTGTTCCGAAATTCTTCCTCTGCAAATTTAATATCACTGCAATCCTTGCAATGGCACCTATCGCGATTGCATCTATGATGGAGCACATCGGTGATATTTCTGCTATATCCGCAACTGTTGACCGCAATTTCATCGAGGATCCGGGACTTCACCGCACACTTCTTGGTGACGGACTTGCAACCTCCCTGTCAGCCCTGATCGGCGGACCTGCCAACACCACTTACGGTGAGAACACAAGCGTTCTTGCACTGAGCCGTGTATACGATCCGAAGGTAATCCGTCTGGCAGCTATTTATGCAGTCATCCTCAGCTTCATTCCTAAGATGGCAGAGGTGATCAGCTCCCTTCCGTCCGCAATCATCGGCGGTATCAGCTTTATCCTTTATGGAATGATCTCTGCAGTCGGTGTACGTAATGTAGTTGAGAATAAGGTTGACCTGACACGTTCCCGTAACCTGGTTATCACAGCCGTTATCCTGGTATGCGGACTGGGTGTTTCTGATGGTCTTACCTTTACAATTGCAGGGGCTCACATCACTCTGACAGGCCTTGCACTGGCAGCAATCGTTGGAATCGTTCTGAACGCAGTTCTTCCGGGAAATGATTATGTATTCGAGAGCGGAAAGAAAAAAGAAGAATATGAAGACGACTGATTAAAGAAACATAAGCAGTAATTATAACAATTTTATAAAGCCTCCGCAAAAGTCTGGATGATGATCGGACTTTTGCGGAGGATTTTTGTATGGTGCTGGCCGGGAAGCCTGTTCTCTGCCAGCACAGCGTATGTACTTTTAGAAGCTTCCTCCTGTGCCGCCGTGGCTGCTGTCGGAACCGCCTGTGTCGCCTGTGTCGGAGGTGTCATCCTTAGGCTTGGCCGTGCGGGTAACGGTGTTGTAAAGGAAAATATCGTTTGACCGTGTAACATCCATGCTGCCGCTGCGCACATAGTCTACAGCGCTTTCCTGGCTGCGCACGGACTTCAGCTGAGCCCTCATTCCCATGGTACAAAGCAGTGCCAGAACAAAGCCAATGGCAATGGAGATGGGAATCCACATAAGAGAAAATGGCTCTTTGGGAAGGGTAGAAGCATCATATGGCTCTTCCGTGGCTGCCTGTTCCAGGAACATCTCACACTGGTCGGCAAATTCGTTAAAGGCTCCGGCAAAGTCCTCGTCCTTTAATTCCGGCTGAACCTTTTCTTTCAGATAATCCAGGCCATCCTGATTGAAAACAGTCATGCCATAGCCGTGAGTGGTAATGTGCCATTCCCGGTCGCCAATGCTGACCATAAAGAGGATGCCGTCGTAATCATCACCTAATCCATAATAATTGTCATCATAGAAGGTGTCGGTAAATTTGTTCATGGCCACGCCGTCTGTGGACTGTACCGTAGCTACTGCAACGTCAAAATCGTATTCCTCACTTAAGGAATCCAGTCTGTCAAGAAGCTGGGACTCTTCCTCATCGGTAAGAAGGTCGGCCGCGTCATAAACCCTGGGAAGAAATTCGTAATTATCATCGGTCTCTGCCTGAACAGTCAGGGCAGCAGGAAAAAGGCTTCCCACGCTGAGGGCGGCAGCCAGCATAACTGCAAAAGATTGTTTTTTCATGGCGCATCCCTCCTTATAATGTATGAACCAGCCATGCGATCACATAGGCGGCTACAGAAAAACCAGCAGTCAGACCAAAGAGCCATTTGGTAAAAATACCTTTGTCTACAGGTAGGTTTCCAACGAATTTGCCAGTCTGGCCGTTCATTCCGAACAGATAGTGATTTCCTTTCCAGGTGGTGGAAAGCAGCCACACAGGAAACAAGGCGTAGTGGGTTTTGCCCCCGTGAAGCTGGATATGGGAATCCTCCGGTGTGACGGTGTCATATCCGTTTACTGTAGAGCGAAAAGCGTCTTCCGCAGCTCTTCGCACACGCTGGTTGGCACGCTCTACAGATTCTTCTGCGGAGACATCGTACTTGTCAGCAACGTAGCCTGCCAGGTAAGGTGTCTGGAAATCTACAGCTTCTGAAATTACATAAGGTTCCAGAGATTCTGTAAGGTCATTGTCAATCTTGGAAGAGCCGTCTACAGGAATCTGGTCGAAACCGATATTTCCGGCGCGGAAAACAGAGTAGTGGCTGGTTTCCGTATAGTCATACTCATCATCGCTCCAGAAACGGGTGCGGGTGGCATGATAGCGGATATCTGCAGTGGCGTCTGTGTCAAAAAGCCAGAATGGCACGTAGACGCCTTTGATCTCGTCAATATGGTTCTCTTTTTTGAAAACCTTGGGAAGAAGGATCTTGCCGTGAAGGTGCTTGTTCAGGCCTTCTTTGGCAGCCTTTTTGTCCAGCTTAAAGGGAATGATAAAGTCTGGACGCAGGTCACCGGAGAATTTACCGGATATTACTACCGGGTTGCCGCAAAACGGGCAGCTGGAAGCGCCTGTGCTTTCGTCCGCAACGATCTCACCGCCGCAGGACTGGCATACGTAGACGGACATTTTGTCAGTTTCGTTTTCCTTCCAGTCTGTGCCGGAAGCATTTTCCCAGGTCATGTCATCGGCCTGCTGGCTGGCGGCAGCTTCATTAAATTCCTTAACGGTTTCCATGTCGAATTCGGTGTCGCAGTAAGGGCATTTCATCTTCTGAAGCTTGCTGTTGAACTCAATGGCTCCGCCGCAGCAAGGGCATTTATATTCAAGGATATCGGACAATATTTCATCTCCTCTCGGATAAAAATAGGATCAGTCCCGTAAAAGAGTCTGGGGAGTATCCCATCTTTTTACGGGACATATATGGTCAGTTACTGAATGTCGTTCTCATTAAACGGGTCGCCGCAGTTCGGGCAGAATTTCGGCGGATTGGTGAGATCTGCCGGTTCCCATCCGCACTTGTCACAGCGGTAGCGCGGCTTCATAGCAGGCTTTGGAGAACCGCAGTTGGTGCAGAATTTGCCTGTATTGACAGCACCGCAGGAACAGGTCCAGCTTGCATTTGCTACAGGAGCCTGAGGCTTCTTAGCGCCGCACTCCGGGCAGAAGTTGCCGGAAACAACAGCACCGCAGGAGCACTTCCACTGATCACCGGAAGGCTGGGCAGATGGAGTACTCTGAGGAGCCGCCTGCTGTGCCTGGGCTGCCTGCTGCTGTCCCATGTTATAGAGATCCTGGGCATTGAAGCCGCCTGCCATATTTGCCATATTCATTCCCATAAATCCGGTCATAGCGCCTGCAGAATTGCCTGCTGCTGTTTTCATAGCGTCTGCCTGGGCGCCTGCAAGTGTGGCAGCAGCCATAGCAGGATTGCGCAGCATTGCCATACGCTGTGCGTCTTTGATCATCTTGGCATCTTCTTCAGGAAGCGTGATCGGGTTCATGGCAACAGAGACGATCACAAGTCCGCGAAGCTGGCTCCATTTCTGGGTAAGGGCCTGGTTCATGGCATCACAAAGCTCCATTGCATGGGCAGGAAGGGCGCTTGGACGGATTCCCTGCTGGGAGATGCTTGCAAATGCTGGCTGAAGAGCGGAGATAAACTCTGTTTTCAGCTGGCTCTCGATCTGCTCTCTGTCATACTGCTGCTCGAAGTTTCCGCAAACATTGGAATAGAAGAGAAGCGGGTCTGCAATGCGATAAGAATAAACGCCGCTGCAGCGCACGGATACATCAATATCCAAACCGATATTTTGATCTACCACGCGGAACGGAATCGGATTCGGTGTGCCGAATTTATTGTCCACCAGTTCTTTGGTATTGAAATAATAAACGCGCTGGTCTTTGCCTGTGTCACCGCCGTAGGCAAAACGTTTGCCGATGGTGTGGAAGGTATTCATAATGGCATCGCCCAGATTGCCGGAAAAAATGCTGGGCTCTGTGGATGCATCGTAGGTATATTCGCCAGGCTCTGCGCAGATATCCACGATCTTGCCCTGTTCTACGATCATCATGCACTGTCCGTCTGCAACTGCGATTCCGGAGCCGCTGGTGATGATATTGTCGTTTCCTCTGGTGTTGGAGGAGCGTTTGGAGGTGCGTTTCTGGCCTTTCACTGCCAGAACGTCATTGTCGATGGCATCGCAGTAGAAAAACTCTTTCCACTGATCTGCAAGTGTACCGCCCGCTGCTCCAAGAGCTGCTTTAATAAGTCCCATAATAGTAACCCCTTTCTTTTTTGATATGGTCTGGCTATATTCTTACTTAGAGTTTATATGATTTTGTCAGAAAATACAAGCGACATGTGAAAAATGACAGGTTTTCGTGATAATAAGGCGGAAAAAGAAAAAAATCGTTACTGTTCACTCCGTGCCCAGCAACGCGCTTCGCGATGCACAGAAATCATGCTTTGCATGATTTCGCGCCGCAAGTCTCGGGTTTTCTGTGAACTTTGTTCACAAAAAACACCTCGCGGAACATTACTCGTGAACAGTAGAAAAAAATCTACAGCCTATAAGCATAGTACTGTAGATTTTTTGCATTTGAAATACTAATATTAGGTATTTTTTATTCTTCGGAAGAATCTTCTGAGCTGTCACCAGAACTGCTCAGGTTCTGATAATATTGGGAGGAAGTGATGGAATCGGTATCCTCCACATAGTTGCCGGAAGCGTCATACATGTTGCCGTCAGAATCAAAGGTGACATCCAGAAGGGTAGTCTTGGTGGATGGGGTCACGTTCATGGACATGATCTCGTCATATTTGGTCTGAAGGTTCTCAAGGGTAAATTCATCTCCGATGGATTCCCGGACACTGTGAGCAGATGCCAGGGCGTCTGTGTATTCGGAAAGCTTGTATGGTCGATATTCCTTATTGTCATAGCTGTAATGCATAACCAGCGGTGTCAGGGCAGCATCCTGGATTTCAATGGTGGTCTGGTCGCCTTCTACAGTTTTCTGGATGGTAAAGGTAGCCATGCCTCCAAGGAGCTGCTTCAAAGTTTCCTGTCCGGTAACAAAGTTGCCCAGGGAGTAGTAGATCAGCATGTTGTGTCCGGCGTCATCGGTAAGATATCCGTATGGCTGAAGCACGTTAGGGTTGGTGCCGATTACCACATCTACGCCCTGCTCCATCAGGAAGTTCGCCCATTCTTTTTCATATTCGGTAGGCATTGGTTCTTCTGTCTTGCCCCAGTTTGCAGAGAAAATCACGCAGTCTGCAGATGCACGGGCTGTCTGGATGGCAGCTGCCACGGCTGTGGTGTTAAAGGTATCTATCATAGAACCGGAAGAAGCGGTGCTGGAATCTGCGGATGCAGTGTCGGTACCTTCTGTGTCTTCTTCAGAGTCCTGACTGGAATCGGACTGACTGCTGTAGGATGGGAACGTGTAGTCCAGGAAAGCAATCTTGATTCCGTTTATCTCCACAATCTTTGGCGCGGAACTGGTCTGACTGTCGTGGATTCCTACAAGGGTGACATCCGGCTGCAGGGTATTCCAGTAATTCAGGGTTTCATCTAACATGGAAGTTCCATTGTCATCGATCAGTGCAGTCGCAGAGGTAACCACATTAAAGCCTGCATTTACAAGTGCGTCGCCAATCTCGGTTGGGGTTGCATATGGGGCAGTGCCGCTGACGGCATCATGGTTTGCGGTAAATGGTGTTTCCTGATTGACAATGGCAATATCTGCCGCCTGTATGTCTGAGCGGAGATTGTCATAAACGCTGTCATAGTTCCAGGCACCGCTTTCGGACTGGCCGGAGGAAAGAAGGCTTGGCTGAACCAGGTTGTCGCCTACTGCAAGTACTGTGGCAGTGGTGGTTTCCGCTGCAGCGACTGTGTTTTCCTTTTCCTTTTGTTTCTGGGCTTCTGCCGCTTTTTTCGCCTGGGCTGCGGGCTGACGGATCATGGCGTAGTCCATCTGATTAAAAATCAGGCACAGGACAACCAGAACCGCTGCTGACACCAGGAAGCTGGTCCTGGAATTCAGCCGTTCTTTATAATTTAATGGAAGATCGTCTCTTTTTTTCATAATTTCTGTCCTTTGAATGATTAATTGTAAAGTTTGAGTTTATTATAACAAACTATTATGCTTAAAGAAAGAAGGTATTCCATAAAATTTTAAAAAATTGTTACAGGACTTTGCGTTTGACAGTTCGTGTACCAGCAAGATTATTTCAAACACGCTCTAAAGTGCCTGGTTGATATATTTTTTTAGAACCGGGAATTGTACCGGGCCAATGGCGAGAATCTGCTGGTGAAATGCTTTCAGGTCAAAATCTTCGCCAAGAAGCGTTTGCTGCTCTTCTTTCAGATCCAGGAAATTCAGGTATCCCACGTAGTATTTCAGGTAATTAGCGGGCGTTTCCACAATGTATCGGTAAATTTCCGAAATCGCGGAGGCATCCCGGATGCCGAAAGCATTCAGGAAGCGGGCTGCCTGCGAGGGAGTCCAGCCACGGTAGTGGATTCCAATGTCCAGAAGGGAATAGATGCACAGGTTTACGCTTCGGTTCAGCCATGCGGCGCGAGTAAGGGCAGCAGAGGGGATTGCTTCGGATGCAGCTTGCCTCTGGGATTCCTGCGTCGTATTTTCCCGGGAAAGATACTGGGCGGCGTAATCGTAGGCGTAACTTTCCACATAGGTTGCCCAGCCCTCCACGTATCCGCCGGAGTCAATAAGATAGCGGATGTGCGCCGGATTCTGGCGGGCAAAATATACAGTCTGGTAAAGATGCCCCGGAAAGCCTTCGTGGGCCAGCGTGGTGAAAAGCTCCAGATTGCTGATAGAACGGCCGTTGTTGATATAAATGACGTTCGGGGAGCCTGTGTCCATAGGCGGTGTCAAATAAAAAGCCGGGCTGAGAAATTCCTCCATAGATTTATGTACCGTGCGGATTTCAAAGCCGACAGCCGGTGTTTCCGGGAAATCCTGTCGGATTTTTTCCTGAAGGAGATTTACGATGGTTTCGGGTTCCATAGCAGGCAGGTCTGTATTCTGGCTTTGCTGGGAAAACAGATCCGGATATTTTTTTAATAGAAGGGAAATTTCCCTGGAGTCTGCGGAAAGCTGCTGGGTAAGACGCTGCTCCAGCTGTTTTACAGGGAGATAGATGCCTACTTTGCTTTGCAGGAGATATTGGTAGTATTCTTTTCCACCGGAAAAATTGGACAGGCCTCCAGAGTTTTTTCCGGTTCCGCGTAGCTGCTCCAGGCCTTCTATCAGTTTCTGATAGGCGGGAAGGACTTTTTCTTTGAGAATCTGGCGGTGTGCCTGGTTCAGCTGTTTCTGGTCTTTTTCGGAAAACTTTCCGTAGTCTTTTAGTTTCTGGGAAAAAATTTCAAGCATGTAATTGGAGTCTGGATCTTGGATGAAGGAGCGGCATTGCGTCTGGATTCGGTCAAGGGTTTCGTCACTCATGAAAAATCCAGTATCGGATTTTGCCCGCTCGAAGGCGAGAATGCTCTGGAAATAATCCCCTGTGGTGGTGAGCAGATTCAGGTAGTCGGTGATATCCTGATTATTATAGAAGTTATATTCTGCCAGGAGGACGGGAAGCTGGGCCTGAATGCCAAGGCTGGGGCCAAGGGGCTCCTCCAGAAGATAATGTTCCCCAAGAGAGGCTTGGGTGTGGTAGTAGAGCAGGAGCATGTCAAGGGTCAGGCGGTTGGTCTGGGAAAGCTTGGCGGGGGAAAAGGTCTTTAGTTTTGCTTCGTATTGTTCATATTGGCGAATGGCGTTGGAGTTGTCGGTGGCGAGGGTGCCAAGGGAGGCTCTGGGGCGGGAAATGCCCTGCTTTTCCGGATTTGCCAGGGAATAGTGAAGGTTCAGGACATTCCCGGAAACTTCTTTTTCGAAAAGGGATTCGGCGAAGTTCTCGAAGCGGGCATTTTCGGATATAGCATGGCGAAAGAGCCAGGGAAGGGCGATACAGGCGGAAAATATGAGGGAAAGAGCCGCAATGATAAGGGCTTTCTGCCTGGAATGGACTTGTTTTTTGAGGGTGAAAAGCATGGGGAATCCTCCCTGCCAGAGAGATTTTTACTATATTATTGAGATTTTCGGTAAAGTATGCATTTTATTTGGTCCCATGGGGGTGTAGGTGTGAGGATTGTGTGTCCAGGATGGTGGGATTTGCCAAATTAAAAGAGGGTGAGGGGAAAATGATTGGAAGATTTCACGAAATGGGGAGGGCGATGCGGCTGGCGTGAAAATTGACGGGGAAAATTTTGTGTGATATTATACACACCTGTTACGTAGACTTAATAAAAATGTAATAATTATCGCGGGAATGCGCCGCAGTGTGCTGCGGCAGCAGATGATAACGCGGTATACAGAAAAGGAACCCAGTCAATGTGGGGTATTAATTTCGAGAGGTGAATGGATGTTAAAAAATAAAATGAAGAAAATTCTGTGCGGCGTGGCCATATGTGTAACGGTATGTTCCCAGGTGATTTTTCCGCAGGCGGTATTTGCCGCAACAAAGAAAGCGGTGGAAAAGGCAGGAGAGGAATTTGTGGCAGCAATGGAAGCGGATGTTGACGAGAGTGCAGAGGTAAGCTCGGAAAATGTGGATACAGATGTTTCTGCTGAGGAGAGTGTGGATAACTCAGAAACTGAGGAAGAGGCACAGAGTGGACCAACAGAGGAAGAACTGAGAGCGCAGATTGTGGATTTCGCCCTGCAGTTCGAGGGAAATCCTTATGTTTATGGCGGGACAAGCCTGACAAACGGTGCAGATTGCTCCGGATTTGTAATGTCTGTGTTTGCACAGTTTGGATATTCTTTACCAAGGGTGGCAGCAGACCAGTATTATCAGTCTGTTCAGAAGTCAGTAGCGGATCTGGAGCCGGGAGACCTGGTATTCTATGGAAGCGGAATCAGCCATGTAGCGCTGTACATCGGTGATGGACAGATCATCCACGCCAGCACATCCGCGTCCGGAATAAAGATTTCCAATTATGATTATGAAACTCCCGTTGGTGTGGGAACTTATATTGAATCAGACGGATTTTATGGGGAATAAAAAAATAGGGGCATTGCTTTTGGGCAGAGCCTGTTTAAATAAATACGCTTATAGGACTGGGATGAATTTCCTGGTCCTTTTTTTATCATACTATTACAGGGGAAAAATGTGTGTGGAAGTGGGATTTGTCTGTATTTTGCCGGATATTGTAAATACGATATTTTTAAGGGTTGAGTGTCGAAATATGTTGAAATTAGCAGATTGCACAAATTCTTTTTTGAAATGTGGATAGGTGAATTTGTGTGGGAAAAGTTTTCCACTTTTTGAAATCTGGAAAAACGTTGAAAAATCAAGTTATACACAAAGTTATCCACATTATCCACATGGAAAAGCATGTGGATGAGTTGATTTACATAATGAGGAGAGAAACAAATGTTTTGGTTATTGTTATGAAAATTGATTTTTCGACAAAAAGCGGGAAAAATGTATTGACTTTTTTGAAATCAAAATATTATTGAATATTCACGGGAAATATCACAATTCAGGGCGTAAGAGGAAAATTATCTGACAAAAAGAACACGGTGAGAGAGGCAGTATTCAAATGAGTCCGACTGCCTCTTCACAGTTTATAGTGGTGAGACAACTAAATAAAAAAATGTGCGCTTCGTTAAAATGCTTTTATCTTTTTTTTAATCCTGTTCACATATTGCTTCGAGCAATGCAGAATCTCCCCGATTTCCTTATCCGAATACCCAGCCAGCAGGAGCCTGAAAATCCGGGAGTAAACAATCGGCTTGTTTGTTAAAAGCATTTCATAATCAAATAATGTTTCAACATCATCATATTTTTCCGTAAATCCATATTCACATAGTTTGGAACTTTCTGTTGCTTCTTCGCTGTTTCGGTAATTTCCCCTGCATAAAGCACAAAACCTACGGTAAAGGCCATTTCGGATATAGGAAAGACATTCACCTTCACTATTGTAATAGCTCATACTATGTACCGCGATAAGAAATGCCAGCTTCATTTCCTGCTCCGCGTCCTCTGCATCCATATAAAACAGCTTCCCGGCGTATTTTTTGATCAGAGGTGAAAATAAAGAAATCAGCTGTTCCATTTTCTTAGGATCGTACTTTGCTTCACGTAATAAAACGCATAAATGATTCTCCATAAAAACCCTCCTTTTCCTTAAAAAAAGAAAAATTGGATTAAATGGAAACAAAAATGTCAAACTTAGTTTCTAAAAATTTTTTCAGGGATTTTTTATAGAAGTAAGCACTTATAAATAATTGCTTGAAAGGAAAAGGAAGTATGGAAATCAACACATCTTATCTATCAGATCATAATACTTACAAGACAAATAATCCAGAATACATTGTTGTGCACAATACGGATAATTTTTCAGAAGGTGCAGATGCCAGGGCGCACGCCAGTGCGCAGCTTCACGGCAACCTGTCTGGCACATCGGTCCACTTTTATACGGATGATAAAGGGATTGCATACCAGACCGCAGAACTTCAGAGGGGCTGCTGGCATGTCGGGGTCAATTACGGGGGAAAGCTGTTTGGGACAGTGAACAACCGGAATTCCATTGGCGTGGAGATGTGTGTACAAAAGGGCTACGATTTTGAAAAAGCGTTTGAAAACACGGTGGAACTGCTCAAAACCCTGCTGCGTATGACGGGGATTTCCCCGGAACATGTAGTACAGCATTATGATGTATGCCTGAAAAACTGCCCGTCACAGATCCGGAAGAAAAATGCATGGAAGCGGCTGCAGCAGGAAATCGCTGTTCTGGACAATGCTACATTAAGACAGGGGCTGTATAAAGTAACAACAGATGCATTGAACATCCGCTCAGGTCCAGGAACTGAAAATGATATTACGGGAGTGATCGAGGACAGGGGTGTCTACACCATTGTCCAGATCGAAAATGGGAACTGGGGCAGGCTTTTATCTGGTGCCGGATGGATCTGCCTGGAATATGCAAAAAAAATTTAAAAGCAGTTTCCAGACAGAAGGATACTGTCTTTTTATATAAATGTAAGTGCTTACGCAAAATAAAAAATACAGGAGGAAAACAATGAAGCGAAAAGAAGTAGTAGAAAAACGTACGGAAAATTCAAAGCTGTATGAAAACCAGGATCATTCTTTTACCAGAGAGATCTTTCTGGAAGCCGTGCATTATGAAGATGCAGACGGCAGATGGAAAGAAAAAGAGGCGCTGGAATGCTGTCTGGCCGGTCAGGGGGATGACAGTGCTCTGGTCTCCTTATCAAAAGACGGCTGTATGCTTTCATGGGGCGTACAGGGTGCAGCCCACGCTGTTGGGAAAAAGACAGAAGCCGGGACCCTGTATCCGGAAATTTTTGGAGATGTGGACATGAGATGCCAGACGCTGGGAGAGAAAGTCAAGGAAGACTTTATCCTGAGATCAGCCCGTGCAGCCAGATCCTTTACTTATCTGTACCATATGAAAGGATTAAAAGCGGTACAGGATGGGGACTATGTGGCATTCCTAAATGAAAAAGGGGATGAGGTATTTACTGTGTGTGCTCCATACATGCAGGATGCCGCAGGCAGCCGCTCTGATGAGATCCGTCTCCTTTTTACCCAGGAAGATGATGCACACTGTAAAATTTCTTTTGAGGCAGATGAAAAGTGGCTGGATGCGCCGGACCGCTGTTTCCCCGTTGTCCTGGATCCGGTGACGACCACATCCAAAAAAGCAAAAGATATTATGGATGCCCATGTGGATTCCAAGCATGAAGAAGACAACTTCCAGACAAATATGTTTCTGAAAACAATGGGCGGGGACAATATCCAGAGAAGCTTTGTGAAATTTGTACTGCCAGAGATCAGCACCGGTGACATGGTGCTGAACGCAAGACTGGTGCTGGTATCCCTGACAACAGATGGAAAAGAGAGGACAGTTAATGTGCACCGCGTCATGCAGGACTGGGATTCTTCCACGATCAACTGGTACAACAAACCTGTTTATGAGGAGACCGTCCAGGATTCCTGCAGATATACAGCAGACAAACAGAAATACATAACCCTGGATATCACAAGGCTTGTAAAAGACTGGTACCAGAATGGGAAGAATTTCGGCCTGATGTTCAAGGACGATTATGAGCTTTCAGGGTATACAAGTTTTCTTTCTTCTGACTGTGACAGCGGCTATCAGGACATGCGTCCGCGCATTGATATTACATATGCAAATTATTCCGGTCTGGAAGATTTCTGGAACTATCACAGCCAGGACGCCGGAAGGGCGGGCACCGTGCATGTCAATGACTTCAATGGAAACCTGATCCTTGAGCGTACGGATTTCGCAATGGGCGGAAGCCTCATGCCGGTTTCCCTGAAGCACGTATACAATTCCAATAACCGTAAGGAAAATCTTGGATACGGGCTGGGATTCCGTCTGAACTACCACCAGACCTTAAAAAAGGTAACAATTGCAGGAACGGATTATTACCAGCATGTAGACGGGGACGGCACAGTCCATTACTTCTATTATGACAGCAGCAAGAAGACCTGGAAGGATGAATTCGGACTGGAATTTACCCTCACCGTAAACTCCGGTACTGCGGAACCCTATGTGATCCGGGACAAAGAGGATAACCTGCTGGTATTTGACAGCAATGGTTATCTGATCAAGGTGCGGGACAAAAACAGCAATACACTTGCCATCACCTACAGCAATAGCCGTATTGCAAAAATTACGGACGGGGCTGGAAGGGTTACCAGTTTTACCTATCTGAAAGACGCAAACGGGACAGCCACAGACCTTAGCCAGATCACGATGCCATCCGGACAGACCATTGCATTTGCATACACATCACATATGCTGACTTCTGTTACGGATATGGATGGAACCGTAACAAAATATACGTTTGCTTCCAATGGCAATTTAAGCTCTGTGGTAAACGCAGACGGATACCAGTTGAAATATGGATACTATGGAACTGCCCCATACAGGGTAAAAAGCATTGCAGAGTATGGCGGGGCTACAGCGGGAAATACACTTACACTGACCTACGGATACAACAGTACCAAATTTACGGATTCCAAAGGCCGCAGTGAGATCTACCGCTTTGATAACAGCTGTAACCTGCTCCATATCCATGACGGGTTCGGGCATGCTGCCAGCGGAAAATACACGAAGGATGGAAAACATGTGAACCGCCTTGAAAATGCCACAAAGCTTCAGTCCAACATCGTCCAGCTCCTCAAGGACCCGATCATCCAGGCGAAGACCATCGGCTGGACACCAAAGGTATATGCCGAAGGCACGGGAACCACATCTGTAAATACAGATACAAAGTACTGCATGGTTGGGAACCGTTCCTTAAAAGCGGAGTGTACTGCACAGACCAGCTATGCCTACTGGGCACAGAATGTAACCGTGAAAAAAGGCGAAACCTACACCGCTTCCATGTATGTGAAGGCTGCCGTGACATCAGCCGCAGAGGATGGAGGCTGCCTGCTGAGGGTCCGCTACCTGGATAAGGATGGTACACAGCACCTGCTGGACAGCGAAGTCCTGAAAAAGACCACCACGGATTTCGTAAGGCTGAAAAGGACTTTTACCATTCCGGCAGATGCGAGCAGCGATTCCATAAAGATCTATATGGTTGTATGGCATGCAGTGGGAACCATGTATGGGGATATGGCACAGCTGGAAACCGGGACCACTGCCAACCGGTGCAATCTGGTAGACAATGGGGAGTTCCACAGGGGAAGCACCTCCGGTTTCAGCAAAACCGGTGATACGGAAGACTGTCTGGTCAAACTGGGAGAAAACAGTTTCATCCCCATGCAGGAGGCACTGATGGCGACTGCTGCGGGTGTCATCTATAACCTTCCGTCCACCAGCGGAACCCAGGTGGCCTCTGTTGTCAAAAACCAGCATCTTGCCGGATATGCAAGATATACGGATACAGATGGCAAAAAATGGCACCATGTGAAGAACGCATCCGGCCAGTGGGGCTATATCCTTTCCAGCAGCGTGACACCGTATCTGGGAGGAAGTTCCTGCAATGCGACTGCAGTGGTCGGCGTTACCGGGGCAGTCCTCAGGGCATCTGCATCTGATACGGGAACCCCGGTCCAGGAGGCGATCCCGAAAGGGACAAGCCTTGCAATCGGGGCAAAACAGAAGGATTCCGGTGGAAAAACCTGGTATTACGTTGGCATGCAGATTGACGAAACGCGTTATTGCGGTTATATATCTGCTGACTACGTTATCCGTATCTACTGGAACTATGTATACGGAAAGATGTCCGCAGCAGACAGCTGCTATGAGAAGCCGTCAAAATCCTCCACAGTCAGGGGAAGCGTGAAATCCGGTGAGACGGTTGCCGTGAACGGGGTCATGGAAAAGAACAATGGGGAGATCTGGTATGCGGTCCTGAAAGGGAAGGAATATGCGTTCCTGCCCCAGGCTAACTTTACCATGTCCAACAAGGGGTATTACGGAATGCTTTCAACTGCAAAAGTTACGGAAAGCATCGGCGGCCTGGAAGAGCATATATACAAATTCCTTGGAAACCCGGAAAAGAACAAGAAGCTTACCAAAACACTGGATATACAGGGAGCAGCCGGGGACACCTACATGGTAAATGCATGGGGACGCGGAACAGCCCTGCCGGAAACCTCCAATGACACCGCCCGCCGGTTCGGTGTGGAAGTGGTCTTTGTATGCACGGACGGCACAAATGACACCCACTATACCAATTTCAGCCCGGATATCCTGGACTGGCAGTTCCTGAGCGATATTTATGTTGCCAAAAAGGCATATTCCAGCATCCGGATCTCCTACACTTACTGCCACAATGCCAACATTGCCTTTTTCGACGGGCTTTCCCTGTTCCGTGAAGAGTTTGGCCAGAGCTATACCTATGATGATAAGAATAACGTGATCTCAGTCGTGGATGCCAAGAAGCAGGCGTCAAAATTTGAGTACAACAGCACCAATGACCTGACCGGTGTTACGGATGCAAAAGGCAACAAATTTACTTATGAATATGATAAAAAGCATAACCCTGTAAAGGGCACCTCTGCCCAGGGCATGGTCTACAGCCTGGAATATGATGACAAAGGAAATGTCAAAAAGAGCGGATGCGTGGATCCTGCAGAAACCAGCAGGGGAATCTGGCTGGATAAAGCAATGACCACAAGCAGGAACTATACTGCCTCAGTGACGGATGCCAGAAACAACACTGTGAAGTATACATGGAATGAGAGCCGGGACCAGCTCACAGCAGTAACAGATGCCAGGGGAAATAAACTGTCCTATGGCTATGACAGTGCAAACCGTCTTTCTTCTGTCTCCCATGATGTGACCCAGAACGGAACCAAAAGTACGGTTAAAAATACATATACCTATACAAAGGACAGGCTTACTGGGATCAGCCACAATGGGTTCAGTTATGGTTTTGCGTATGATGCATTCGGAAACCTTACAGGAGAATCCGCAGCAGGAAAACAGATCATCGGGTATGAATACGAAGCCGCCAATGGAAACCTGCTGAAGACCACTTATGCAAACGGTGATTATGTCCGTTTTACCTATGATGGACAGGACCGTGTGCTCCTGAGCTATTACAAGCCGGCTTCCGGCAGCGAGCAGAAGCTGAATGAATATGTGTATGACCGGAGTGGAAACCTTGCAAAAGTGACCAATCATATGACCGGAAAGAGCTATGAGTTTGATTATGATTTCCTGGACCGCCTGATGCGTGCAAGGGATAACGCGGACAATTACTATGAATATACGTATGATGTCAATAATAATATGACTCGTATGTACCATGGGGCAGGAGTTTATGGAATTGCCACCACCTACAGCTACGATAAGGATGGAAGGGAGACCATCGCGTCTGCATCCAAGAATTATTACCGGACAACAGAGTATGATCCGCTGGGGCGTATTGCAAACCAGCTGTGGCATACCCCTGCAGCCATCAGCGGTGTGATCTACGAATACAGCGGCAGCGGTACCAGGGAAAACGGCCTGCCGTCTTCCATGCAGGTCGGAGGCAGCAATTACGGCTATACCTATGACCAGAACGGGAACATCACCCAGTATCAGGTAAGCGATACCAATGCATCCGGTGGAACGACCAAAACCGTGACTTACCAGTATGACGAACTGAACCGTCTGATCCGTGAGAACAATCAGATCCTGAACAAAACAGTCACCTATGCTTACGATATTGGAGGAAACCTGGTCAGTGAAAAGGAATATGCCTATGCATCAGGAACCCTTCCAGCTTCCGCTTCTGTGACAAAAACAGGAACCTTTGATCCTGTATGGAAGGATAAGCTGGTCAAATGGAACGGCGTTGCAATGACTTATGACGCATCCGGAAACATGCTCACAAAGGGAAGCACCAGGTATACCTGGACATTAGGAAATGCCCTTGCTGCAGTATCTGGCGGAAAGAACATCCAGTATTCCTATGACCATGCCGGACACCGGATCAGGAAAGTCGTGGACGGTGCTGTCACCCAGATGCGCTATGCTGGTGACCTGCTTGTCTCAGAGAGGACAGGAAGTGAGAAAACGCTCTGGTACCGTTATGATTCCTCCGGAAACGTGATCGCGCTGACCTATGAGAGTGAGATCTATATGTACCTTAGAAATGCCCAGAATGACATCATCGGTCTTCTTGACAAGGATGGAAAGGTCGTTGTAAGATATACCTATGACAGCTGGGGACAGGTAGTTAAGATTGAAGGAACCTTAAAAGATAAGGTGGGAGCAAGAAACCCGTTCCGTTATAAGGGATATTATTATGATGTGGAGACCGGCCTGTATTACTGCCGCAGCCGTTACTACGATCCTGCGATCCGCAGATTCATCAGCGCGGATGACACACAGGTTTTAAGGGACAATCTCGATATGCTGGGTGAGAAGAACCTGTATGCATACTGTGATGATAACCCGATCATGAGAGTTGATGGCGATGGACAATGCTGGAATATTTTAGTTGGAGCTGTAATTGGAGCTACAGTTAACGTTATAACTGGAGGTATTGCGGCAACTGTAACGGGACAAAAATACTCTGGAGTGGATATTTTTTGGGCTGCTGTTGCTGGAGCTGTTGCTGGAGCTGGAGGACCTGGAGGAATGGTTAAAGCTTTAATTGGTGGTGTGATTAGTGCTGGCTATACAGCTTGGTGTAGTTATCAAAGGGGTGATTCACGGTTAAAAACTGCTTTAAATGCAGGCACAGCTTTTTTAGCAACTGTATTTATAAGTAATGTAACTGGATTTGCATCAATTCCTGAGCACTCTCAAAATCTCATTACTGGTGTTTGGGGAACAACATTTGGTTTGAGTGGAAACCTAACTGCGGCTGGAGTGTCAGCAGGAATTTCGATGTCAAATATGTCAGAAAATAAGACTATAAATCAACCAATTTCTGCTTCCCATATTTCAGTGTCTATTCCGAAAAATGCTATTGGACAAAGCCGTACATTTAATGGGAAAAATAAAGTATATTCGACATCTTTTATTTATAAAGCATCAAATGGAAAAGTAGTTTATAAAAAAAGAAAGAACTATTATCCACGAAATGCTCGTACAGTTTAGAGGATGTGTTATAAAAAATTTGCTGAGGTTATACTGGACGATTAACTATATACAGAATTATGCCAAAGGAGTGATGCAAGTGAAATTCAGATCAAAATATTTTTACTTGACGTTGATATACATAATTATTATTGGGTGTGGTACAATTTTGTGTATGTATCCTCCAAATGGAATCACATTATTTATGATATGTGGGGATATGTGTTTAGTAGTTTGTCTTTTATTGCCTGAAAGCAGAATTATAGAAATAAGTCAGGAGGGCTGTAATGTTAGATTGCTGTTTTTAAAAAAAAGATACAGGTGGGAGGATATCGCTTTTATATGCTATGGTGAAGTTAAATGCTCAAAGTCGATGAGTGCTGGTCTGTTTTTTTCAACGAAAGCAGTTAAAAAAAATGGTAAAAAAATGACACCTTATAAAGTATATCATTCTCTGCATTTTTTGGAATGCTTTTATATTATTTTTGAGGATAAAAAACAGGAAGAAATTTTAAAGTGTTTAAACACATGGGGAGTAAATTATTCAGTTGAGGAAAGTCTTTTACAGCGAAAAAGTTATGAGCGTAGTTTAGAAGAGAAAATAAGAATGCGGGAAGAACGCAAAAGGCTTTATGAAGACAGAAAGAAAAGAAAGCGGTGA
>ERZ1035041.404-NODE-404-length-20037-cov-16.118306_pt1 | contig 20037 bp, 19 predicted proteins | sample MGYA00520684_ERZ1035041 | MGnify/ENA primary metagenome ERZ1035041 (study PRJEB33766, sample SAMN09781699) | gut metagenome | biome: gut microbiome | host: Homo sapiens | place: Madagascar | study: EMG produced TPA metagenomics assembly of the PRJNA485056 data... | reverse complement strand
GTAGGGAGGGGGGAGTCGGAACACCCCTCCCTGCCTCTGGCCCAGCGGAGCGTCCCTGCACGCTGAAGGCAGGCAGAAACTTCCCCCGCGGAGCGCAGCGTATTCCCAATCGTCCCACCCCGCGCGGGAGCGCATTTCCAAACGCACGACCGCCCGGCGCAGGGGTCAAAGCTGCACCGGGCGGTCATGTGTAAAAAGGAGGATCGCTCTCTCCTGTGTCGGAAGCATAGGAGAGTTGCCAGGATAAAAGAGAGTATTTGAAAAGAGAATATCAATTTTTCAGGCGGCCACCGCCAACTTTAAAATGGGCGTGCCGCTGTGGAACAGCCGCAGGTACACCGCCGTGCACTTGGCCAGCTGGTCAAAGTGCTGCCGGGCGGCGGCGGGGTCGCCGTAGGACTTCCAGCACCCGCAGCAGGTAAAGCACTTGCCCCGGTGCCGGATAAAGCCCACAACATCCTCCAGCGGATAGCCCAGAAATACCCCGATCTCATGCGGGAAATCCGCCGCCTCGGCTGCGCAGCACAGCCGCAGGCTGAGCTGGTCCAGCAGCGCGTTGCAGTCCGCTGCATCCTCCGGCAGACGGTAGCCCTCCCGGGCTAAAAAGCCGCGCACGGCGGCATCTGCCAGCACGGTTTGCAGCTTGGCGGCGCGGTAGACGTACACCAGATACTGCCGGGTGGCGATGCACCCCCGCAGCACCCGCACCTGCAAGCCCTTGGGGTTCAGCTGGGCGTTCCAGCCCGCCACCCGCCGGGCAAGGTCGGCACGGTTTCGCGTTTCGTAGCGGAACAGCCCCGCAGGTTTCAGCCCCGCCAGTACCGGGGCACATTGTTCGATCATTACGGTCTCAAAATCACGCTCCATGGCGGTTCTCCTTTGGCGGCGGTGTCGGGGTCAGTATGCCCCGGGTGCCGGGCTGTTATAAGTAAGACGTAGCTAACCAGCACTTCAAAAAAGAAGCAGCACGCCCGGGCTGCGGGCATTGCCGGTGGGGTTCTATGCGGTTAGTTGTTTCTAACGTCAGTAGTGTACCACAGCACCACCGGCTGTGTCAAGCCTTTCCGGCAAAAAAGTTATTTATAACAAACCGCGCCTGTGCTACCCTTCCGGCGGCGATTATGATATAATCGGGGTATTATCGGGTCTGCCCCTTGGGCGCACCCTGCCAAGGAGGTTCCCCCATGCCCACACCCATCACCGCGTCCACCCTGTCTGCGCTGGTTGCCGCCGCGCTGGCGCAAAAGCCCACCCGCCCGCTGGTGCTGGCGCTGGACGGCCGCTGCGGCAGCGGCAAGACCGCCCTTGCCAACGGGCTGTCAGCGCAGTTTCCCGGCTGCACCCTGCTGCGCACGGATGATTTCTACCTGCCGCCTGCCCGGCGCAGCCCGGACTGGGCACACACCCCCTGCGCCAACATGGACCTGACCCGCCTGCGGGACGAGGCGCTGCGCCCGGCCTACGCGGGGCAGCCCGTAGCCTACCGAGCGTATAGCTGCCGTGAGGGGGCTTTTTTGCCCCCGGCACAGCTGCCCGCGCAGCCGCTGGTGATTTTAGAGGGCAGTTACAGCCACCACCCGCTGCTGCGCCCCTACGAGACGCTGCGGGTGTTCGTGACCTGCACTAAGGCCGAGCAGACCCGGCGCTTACAGGCGCGGGAGGGCGCACGCTACGCGGATTTTGCCGCCCGGTGGGTGCCGCTGGAGGAGGGCTATTTTGCGCAGTATGGCGTTGCCGAAAGCGCGGATTTTGTGGCGGAGACCACCCAAGGCGGGACGATTTGAAATGGCTTCCGCTACGCTCTAGCCATGTTCAGCGGAAAGATTATTTTTAATTTCGGAATAGCGGAGCGCCTGCGGACGCTCCGCTATTCCATTTTCACGGGGAGGGGTCACCCCTTCAGGCGCTAACGCGCCAGCTCCCCCAAGGGGGAGCCTTTGGGTGCTGCCGGGAACTTTACCGCTACCGCTGAAGCCTTCACCCGCCGGGGGAAGGTGGCGCGTAGCGCCGGATGAGGGGCAGCACCCATTAGCCTTGCTGCGCCCTCTCAGTCAAGCCCTGTCGGGCTTGCCAGCTCTCCCAAAGGGAGAGCTGGCGCGGGAGCGCCTGAGAGGGCGTGCTCCCCCTTCGGGGGAATCTAGCTGCGAACGCAGTGAGCAGACTGAGAGGGTTCTTTTGCGCACCTTGCCCAAATCTGCGGGAAATATTTCTCTCTCCCTGCGTGAATGGGGGTTATTTTGCATCGAATCGCGCTTGCAGGGGGCGGGCGGCGTCTGCTATACTTATGGTATGGAAGAAAGCAACACCACGCTACAACAAAGAATGGAGGCTGATCCTATGAAAAAACTGGCAAGACTGACCGCCCTTCTGCTCACCGGTGCGCTGCGCTGGTGCTGACCGCCTGCGGCGCTGCGCCGCTTATGCCGGAGCAGCAGGCAAAGCAGCGGCTGCTGGAGGAGATCAACAGCTACCGCGCAAGCATCCACCTTGACCCGCTGGAGGAAGTAAAACAGCTCTCTGATGCCGAGCAGGAGTTGATAGAGCACTTCCGCGCCGCCGGTAAGACCGTGTTGCCAGAGAGCGAAGGGGATGAAGCACTTGATCGTTGGGAGAGCATGACCGTGGGCTGGTATTCATGTGGCAGTTTGGGCGCGGTTTGGAAGACAGATGAGGATAACAAGTGGATCTACATTCTGGATGCCATGGTTCCAGCCAACACCCCGGAGGGCAAGGCAGAGCTGTTGGCAGCATTGAAAGACTGTCCTGCCTTTAATATCAGCAATTGCAAGAGCATCGGCATTGCCGTTGTGACCATTGACGGACAGATGTACTGGACCTGCAGCGTGTATTACTGATTTTCCCTTCCCCGCACAGAATAACACCCCTTGAACAGAACAAAGCCGGACAGCTTACGGGCTGTCCGGCTTTTGGTTTTGCTTGATTTACAATCTGTTACTTATTTTTGTACATATCCTGATAGTAGTTCTGGTAATCGCCGCTGGTGACGTGATTCATCCACTCCTCGTGGTTCAGGTACCAATCAATGGTCAGCACGATGCCCTTCTCGAAGGGAGTCTCGGGGTACCAGCCCAGATCATTCTTGATCTTGGTGGGGTCGATGCCGTAGCGGCGGTCGTGACCCAGACGGTCAGCAACGTGCTTGATCAGCTCCTCGCTGATGCCCTCGTCCTGCAGACGGTCGTGCAGCTGGGCGATGATGGTCTTGACGATGAAGATGTTGGGGCGCTCGTTGTGGCCGCCCACATTGTACACCTCGCCGATCTTGCCACCGTTGGCCACCATATCAATGGCCTTGCAGTGATCCTCCACATACAGCCAGTCGCGGATCTGCATACCGTCGCCGTAGACGGGCAGCTGCTTGTGGTGCTTGACGTTGTTGATCATCAGGGGGATCAGCTTCTCCGGGAACTGGTAGGGGCCGTAGTTGTTGGAGCAGCGGGTGATGTTCACCGGCATGCCGTAAGTGTCGTGGAAGGCCATGACGAACATATCGGCGCTGGCCTTGGAGGAGGAGTAGGGGCTGTGGGGGCACAGGGGCGTGGTCTCCATAAAGAAGCCGTCTGCGCCCAGAGCGCCGTACACCTCATCGGTGGAGACCTGCAGGTACTTCTTGCCCTCTTTCCAAGTCTTGGCATCGGCGTCGTACCATGCCTCCTTGGCGCGCTGCAGCAGGTTGACAGTGCCCATCACGTTGCTCTGCACAAAGATCTCGGGGTTCTTGATGGAGCGGTCCACATGGCTCTCGGCGGCAAAGTTGATGACGTAGTCGAAATCGTACTTTGCAAACAGGCTCTCCACCAGTTCCTTGTCGCAGATATCGCCCTGCACGAACACATGGCGGGGGTCGCCCTCCACGTCCTTCAGGTTTTCCAGATTGCCCGCGTAGGTCAGCTTATCCAGATTGACCAGCAGGATCTCCGGGTATTTTTTAAGCATATAGTGCACAAAGTTGGAACCGATAAAACCGGCGCAGCCGGTGATCAGATAGGTTTTCATAGGTCAGTATCCCTCTTTATTTATTTGTTGTTTTCCCCGGACTGCGGGCGGGCTGCGGCGCGGGCGCGTTCCTCCTCGGCGCAGCAGTGTTTTGCCACAAGGTAGAGGTTCTTGTTCATGCTGTTCATGGTCTTGCCCATGGCCTTGGTGTATGCTTCCAGCCCTTGGTTCATGCTGTGAAGCTCCTCATAGGTGGCTTGGGTGTACCGTGCCAGACCCGCACTCATGTTGCTGAGCTCCTTGTGGGTGGCTTTTGTGTACTCCACCAGTTCCGCAAAGGCGTACAGCGCCCATGCAAGAAACATCTGCAAGACCCAGAACACCACAGCGACCGCCAGCCCCAGCACGATGGCTGAAAACCGACTGAAGGGCTTCAGCATTTCATGGACCGAACCGCACAGCATGGCTGCAAGCACAAAGGCCAGCACACACTGCACCTTTGCAAAGATCTTTAATATCTTGACAGATCTGCTAAAAATCGCATCAAACATGATACATCCTCAGTTCTTCCGCAGGGGGGGGGATTTTCATTTTTTTCAGCCCTTCATGCCGTTTTCGCCGTCCCAGTGGGCGAAGAAGCAGGCCAGCGCATCCTTCCAGTCGCGGACATCGTTGCCCACGGTGCAGCGCAGCATCCGGTTGTCCAGTGCGCTCCACTTGGGACGGTCGGCGCTGTCCGGGTGCTTTGCCTTGTATTCCTCGCTGGTGCAGGGGGCCACGGTGGCGTCCACGCCGGAAAGGCGGATGATCTCGGCAGCAAAATCGTACCAGGAGCAGATGCCCTCGCCGGTACAGTGGTACAGGCCGTACTCGTGGGTCACGCACAGCTGCAAAATTTCGTGGGCGAGGTCAGCAGCGTTGGTGGGGTTGCCGCACTGGTCGTTGACCACCTCCAGCTTGCCGAACTTTTTGCCTGCGTTCACGATGGTCTTGACAAAGTTTTTGCCGTAGTAGCTGTACAGCCACGCGGTGCGCACGATGAAGTGGCGGTGGCAGAACCGCTCCACATACTTTTCGCCCATGAGCTTGGTAGAGCCGTAGGCGCTGATGGGCCCGGGCAGGGTGGCTTCATCCTGCAGGATGCCGCCGTTCTCCCGGCCGGAGAACACATAGTCGGTGGAAACGTGCACCAGCCGTGCGCCGGTTTTTTCGGCAGCCTGCGCCAGATTGCGGGGGCCAAGGGCGTTTGCCTTAAAGGCATCGTCGTGGTGCACCTCGCACCCGTCCACGTTGGTGTAGGCGGCGCAGTTGATGATGATATCCGGGCGGTTGCGCCGCACGAACTCATCCACCATCTTGTAGTTGGAGATATCCAGCTCCGGCAGATCCACCGGGATCACCGTAGCGTTGAGCAGCTTTTCGGGGATGGGGCCCAGCTCACTGCGGCCTTCCTGCAGCTGTTTGAGCAGCTCTGTGCCCAACTGCCCCTTGCAGCCTGTGACAATGATTTTCATACCAATGTGCCTTTCCTTATGCTTAGTAGCGCAGCTTGCCGTCGGCCACGTTCTTCAGGTGCTGGCCGTAGGGGCTCTTGCCGTAGCGCTCGGCGCTTTCCAGCAAGGTGTCGCGGTCGATCCAGCCGTACTTGAAGGCGATCTCCTCCGGTGCACTGATCTTGATGCCCTGACGCTTCTCGATCATGTGCACAAAGTCGGCAGCCTCCACAAGGCTTTCCATCGTGCCGGTGTCCAGCCATGCAAAGCCGCGGCCCAGCAGCTGCACATCCAGCTCGTCCTTCTTCAGGTACATATCGTTCAGGGTGGTGATCTCCAGCTCGCCGCGGGCAGAGGGCTTTACCTGCTTTGCCATCTGCACCACTTCCTTGTTGTAGAAGTACAGGCCGGTGATGGCGTAGTTGGACTTGGGGTGCTGGGGTTTTTCCTCCACGCTGAGCACCTTGCCGTCCTTGTCGAACTCCACGATGCCAAAGCGCTCGGGGTCCTGCACATAGTAGCCGAACACGGTGCAGCGGCCCTTGTTCTCTGCGTTAGCCACGGCGTTCTTGAGCAGCTTGGAGAAGCCGTTGCCGTAGAAAATGTTATCGCCCAGGATCATGGCGCAGCAGTCGTCGCCAATGAACTCCTCGCCCAGAATAAAGGCCTGTGCCAGACCATCCGGGGAGGGCTGCACCTTATACTGCAGATGGATGCCGTACTGGCTGCCATCGCCCAGCAGCGCCTCAAAGCGGGGCGTATCGGTAGGGGTAGAGATGATCAGGATATCCTGAATGCCCGCCAGCATAAGGGTGGACAGCGGATAGTAGATCATGGGCTTGTCGTAGACCGGCAGCAGCTGTTTGCTGGTGACCATGGTCAAAGGATAGAGCCGTGTGCCGGCACCGCCGGCGAGAATAATGCCTTTCATACTTGTGCACTCCTTTTTTCTTATAAAAAGATGTGCAGCTTAATTCAAAGCGGAGCTGCGTCCGCTGTAAACAATTTTGGGTCTGCCGCATCTGCATTTTTGCAAAAGACGATGGCAGTACACTTTATTTTACTATGAAAGCACGCAAAATGCAAGAGGTGGAAAAGGCAGAAAGCGGCGTGCCGATGATTACCCCTTCCGTCATCGCCTGCGGCGATGCCACCTTCCCCAAGGGGACGGCTTTTAGCGGTAGCGATAAAGTTTCCGGCAGTGCCCAAAGGCTCCCCCTTGGGGGAGCTGGCGCGTTAGCGCCTGAAGGGGTAACTCCTCCCGTGAAAATGGGATAGCGGAGCGCCCGCAGGCGCTCCGCTATCCCGAAAATAAAAATCTAATTCCTCTGATTATGCGCAGAGCAACGCGGAGCGCATTCCAAATCGTCCCCGCTCACCACGCAAAGCCCCACTTGGAAAAGTAGCGCATCAGGCTGCGCAGCTGCCACAGAAAGGGCTTCAGGCTGCGGTGCGCCGCGCGGTGCCACGCGTGGATGGCGGTGTACTGGGGCACCAGATACGCCTTGCCCCGGGTGCGCATCTTCTGGGTCAGGTCGGCGTCCTCCACATACATGAAGTACCCCTCGTCAAAGCCGCCCACGGCCTTGAAGGCGGCGGTGTCCACCGCCGAAAAGCTGCCGGTGCAGAACTCGATCTCGGTGGGCTGGGTCAAATCCCTGTCTGCCATCAGGTAGCGGTCGTTGTACTTTGCCCAAAAGCGCAGACAGGGCAGCTGACGGTAGGCCATGGCACGCACGTTGCACCGGCGCAGCGGCAGCTGCTGGGGCTTGCCGTCCGGGAAGGTCAGTCCCGGGCGGGTCATCACCACGCCGGGGTGCGCCGCCATCCAGTCCGCAAGGTCGCTCAGGGTGTCCGCGGTCAGCTGGATATCCGGGTTGAGGATAAAGTGCACCCGGCTGTGCAGCAGCGAAAGCACCGTGTTGTGCCCGGTGCCGAAGCCGCCGTTCTCCATCCGGCAGAGCACCTGCACCGTCTGCCCGGGGGCGGTGCGCAGGGTGCCGTCCTTTGCGGCGGCGGTCAGCTGCTGGCCGCTGCCGTCCGGGCTGGCGTTATCCACCAGATATAAGGTGAGCGGGTAGCGGCGGGTGCAGTCCAGCACCGTCTGGGCGGCTCTGATGGCTTCCTCCGCGCCGTTATACACCACGATACAGGCCGAAAGCTCCATCTGCATTCCCCCTTTCGTTTCAGTTTGGGTCAAAGGCTCACTCCAGCGGCTTGATGTCAAAGCTGAAGTCCTCCTTCATCAGGTCAAAGTTGGGGTTCATGCAGGGGTCGCCCGCAGCCAGCTGCTTTGCCCACCGCTTCTGGAACCGTTCCACCTCGGAGGCAAAGCGCTTGCGCTTGGCCGGGCTTTCGTCCAGCCCGCGGCTCTTGCTCTCGTAGTGGTACAGCTGGGCAAAGGGGGTGAACACGTTGGTGTAGCCCGCCTCCCGCACGCGCACGCAGAAGTCCACGTCGTTGAAGGCCACGGCAAAGCTCTCGTCCAGCCCTTCCACCTGCTCGTATACGTCCTTGCGCACCATCAGGCAGGCGGCGGTCACTGCGTACACGTCCTGCGCGTAGGAGAGCCGACCCATATAGCCGGGATGCCCCACGGGGAAGTTCTTGTGCATGTGCGCCGCCAGCGTCAAAAAGCCGAAGCCGATGCCCGCGTGCTGGATGGTGTTGTCCGGGTAGAGCAGCTTTGCGCCCACGCAGCCCACACGGTCCTGCTGGGCGTACATGACCATTTCCTCCATCCAGCGGGGCGAGATGACCTCGGTATCGTTGTTGAGCAGCAGCAGGTACTCGCCGGTGGCAGCGCGTGCGCCGAAGTTATTCAGGGCGCTGTAATTGAAGCCGGTGCCCTGCCATGTGAGCACATGCAGGGTGTCCGGGTGCTCCTTTTGCAGCTGCTCGTAGCAGCGGAAGGTGGCAGGCTCCTTGCTGTTGTTCTCGATGATGATGACTTCAAAATCCGGGTAGGTGGTCTTGCGGTAGATGGACTCCACACACAGCCGCAGGTCGCCCGAATGGTCGCAGCTGGGGATCAGCACACTGACCCGCCCGGGCTTTGTGATGGTGTAATCGGTCTTGTAGAAGCCCGGGGTGTTGGGCACCATGGTCACTGCGTCCACCGGCACGCCCATGCGGTCGTAGTGGGCACGCAGCGCCTTCATGGCCGCTTCCAGACAGTAGGTCTTGGCAGAGATGTTGCTGGCTACGCTTGCCGGGCTGGAACGCCAGTAGTAGAGCAGGTGCGGGATGTGCACGATCTTTTCCGCCTGCTCGGTCAGGCGCAGGTAGAGGTCGTAATCCTGACTGCCGTTGAACTCTGCCCGCTCATCGCCGCCCACCTTTGCCAGCAGCGCCGCGCTGAACACGCTCAGGTGGCAGATATAGTTGTTGGAGCGGAGGTTATCCAGCATATAATCCGGCTTGAAGTGGTAGACCGTCAGATGGTCGATGTCCCCTTCAAAGGTCACTTCGTCGGTGTACACAAAGTCCGCACCCTGCTTGGCAATGGCTTCCGCCACATACCACAGTGCACAGGGGTGCAAAATGTCGTCATGGTCCAGCAGGGCGATATATTCGCCGGTGGCAAGGGCAAAGCCCTGATTGGTGTTGCCCGCAATGCCCTCGTTGCTGTCCAGTTTCCGGTAGCGGATGCGGCTGTCGGTGCTGGCGCGCTCCTGCACCACAGCACCCACGTCCGCGTCCTGTCCGGCATCCACCATGCACAGCTCCCAGTTGCGGTAGGTCTGGTTCTGCACCGAGTCCAGCAGCTCCACCAGAAAATCATGCGGGGTGTTGTACAGCGGCACCACGATGCTGATGCGCGGTGCAGCGGGCTGGTCTGCGGCCTGCCGCACCAGCAATTCCACGTCCGCAAAGCGGTCAGCGGGCATGGTCTTGCCCGGGAACAGCTTTTTGTACTCCTTCTTCGCCTTGGCCTGTGCCTTTACGCCCGCAAAGCCCACCCGGCGCAGCGTGGCAAAAAAGACGAACAGCGGGAAGGTGTGCCACAGCTGGCGGCACTTGCTTACCAGATACCGCAGCGGCCAGCTGGCCTTCCAGAAGGTGGAGTTGACCACGCTGTTCAGGGTCTTTTCCAAGTCCTGCTCATGGCTGCGGCTCAGGGAAAGGTCGCTGCGCAGCCGCTCCAGCTGCGCGGTCTGCTCGGCAGCGGTGCGCTCAGCCAGCAGGGTACGCTCCCGCAAAACGTCCAGCTGCTGCTCGTAGCCGTTTTCCAGCTCCGGCAGCTCCGGGGCGTCCATGCGGCAGAAAAGTGCCGTCGGCTGCTCCTTACCGCTGTCCTTCCACGCAAGCTCCCGGCAGAAGCCCTGTGCAACAAGCTGCTTTGCGCAGTCTGCCATGCCGGCGTACTCTGCGCACACCAGCAGCACCTTTTCCGCCTGTACGGCGGGCAGGCTGACCCACTGGGGGTCTGCCACCACCAGCAGCTCCGGGGCGCTTTGCACCACCGCAGTATTCATTTTGCAAAAAGCTTTTTCCAGCAGCCCGCTGTCCTCCAGCACCTGTACGCTGCGGGGAGCCAGCTCCCGCACGATGCGCTGTGCCAGTGCACGGCAGCGCTCGGCAGCCTCCTGATTCTGCTTTTCCTGATCCAACTCCATGCTGATACTCCAATCCGTGCGTTTTTCCACGCAGTTATGTTTCCCGTTCATTTTTCACAAACGGATATAGTATACCAAATCCTGCGGCGTTTGAGAAGGTATTTCCAAAATTTCAGTCAAATAGCCTCTCAGCGGAACAGCCCCGCCAGCCAGCCGAACAGCCCGCCGCTGCGGGTGGTACTGGTACGGATCTTTGCACCGGTGTAGTAATGCTGTAAGATCTGCTTATAGTTCATGCCCTCCTCGGCGGCATAGCCCACCGCGCCGCACTGGCTCATGCCCACGCCGTGCCCAAAGCCGTAGTAGGTCATGCAGGGGGTGCCGCTGGCATCCGTGCCGAAATCGAAGCAGTAGCGGGAGGAAACGAACTGGTTGATGTACCGGTAGCTGCGCCCGTTGGACACCAACGTGTTGTACTGCACAAAGCCGCCCAGATCCTTGTGGGTAGTGTCGGCGCTCTGGTAGGGCTCGCCGGTGCGGCTGTCGTTGTATTCTATATAGGTGTAGTCCTTGCCGATGACCCGGCGCAGCAGGTTGTGGTACTGCTCCTCGTAGGGGCTTTCCACGCTTTGCAGGTAGGGCACATCCGTGCCCCATGCGTCCAGACTGGCGCAGGTGCCGTACACGCCGGTCTGGGTGTTGTAGCCTGCACTGGCCGACCATACCGCGTCGCACACGCTGCCATTGTACACCAGCACCTCATCCTTGACCGCCTGCACCGCCTTGCGGATGGCGTTGCGGGCCGAGGAAGGAATCTGATTGACCGGGGTGTAAATCAGCGCATTGGCAGACGAGCCGTACTGCTTGTGGTATTCCAGATAAGAGTGGATGGCCACCGCCTGCGCCTTCCACGCCTGCTGCGCGGCGCTGGCGCTGACGTAGCTGCCAATGGAGCCAAGCTCGGTATAGGTGATGCCCACCAGACAGTCCACCAGATCCAGCGTGACGTTGCGCTTGAGCCCCTGTCCCTTGATGTTCAGGTAAGGCATGGTGATCTTATCCTTGGAGCCAAACAGCCAGCTGAGACAGTTTTCGTCCTCTGCGGGGATCAGGGTGGTATCGGCCCCGCCGATGGTTGTGGCAGCCGAAGCCGCTGCCGCCGGGATGCAGACGCACAGCACCGCCGCCAGCAGAAAAGCCGCCGCGCGGCGGGCAAAAGAATGCAGATGTTTCAAAGTCCGGTTCCCTCCTTGTGGGCATATTTTACGTTTTGATATGACCTTAGTGTAGCACAGCCCGCGCCGCCGGGCAAGAACCGGAGTTAGTATTTTGCGCCGGGCGGGACGATTTGAAAAAGGTGTAAAACTTCCTCTTGATTTTACCCATAGAATCCGGTATAATAAAAGTCGTTCAAAAAACGATGCGCCGGTGTGTCGGAATGGCAGACGAGGGGGACTCAAAATCCCTTGTGCTAATAACACGTGTGGGTTCGACCCCCACCACCGGCATAAAAAAGAAGCTCCCTCAGCTTGTCTGGGGGAGTTTTCTTTTTTATCTGCGGCGTGTGAGCGGGTCGAACAGCACGGCCCTGCTTTGCAGGGCGAGCGATCAGCCCTGCGGGCTGTCGCTCAGTGCGCGGGAGACCCCCACCACCGGCATAAAAAAGAGAACTTCCCCAGCTTGTCTGGGGGAGTTTCTTTTTTATCTGCGGCGTGTGAGCACGATCTCGTAGTTTGCATAGGTCGTGACCGCCACGCGGGGCTTCATCATTTTCAACCAGTCCATGAGAAAATCGTTGAAAAAGAACGGATGATGACCCTGCCCATATCGTAGGCGTATCGACCGTAAGTATCTGAGGAAAGGTTCATCACGCTTTCCCGCAGCCAGTGGGTCAGGTATTCCGGCACAGACAGGTCACCGACCTGCTGCATCGTTTCCGGGTTGAACTCCTTTTGTGTCTGACGCAGAAGGGATTCAGCCCGCTTTTTGTTTCCTTTTACAGGAAGTCCTGTGCTGATGGATTTGGTTCTGCGCTTTCCGTTTGCATCCTTCCAACCCCACCCGGTTGGTGGCTGCGACAAACGCCACAGTGGAGCTTATTGTCATCACGCATCGAGGGGCCTCCTTCTCATTTTTTAGGTTGTTTTTGTGGTGATTTAATTTTGTTTTTACGCCAAATTGGTGTTTGCAACTCGATTATACTGCGATTGGTTTTAGTTTTCAACTACAAATTTACGAAAATATTTTCGAAGTCCAGTTGATTTTACTTAAGCCGCACACCACAACGCATTCACAACCGTTAGTGTTCCTTCCCTCCCATCTTCTCCTTAGCCTTGTCTGGCACGTCGATCAGGCCAAAGCGGTAGAACAGCCCATAGATGTACGACACACCCCGGATATCTCCCAGCGCCTTGGGTCTGTCCACTACCTCTCCAATTTTACCGATATTGTGATACGCCAGCATCACGGAACTCCAAGCAAGGCTCTTGCTGCCCTCTCTGCGGTCGATCCACAGTTCCTTGGTGAACTCATCTCCCCTGCCCTTTTTCAGCGTATATGTAAAGGGCAAGCCGGACATCGTCTTGAACTTGTATCCCCGAAAAGCCACCACACACTTCCAGAGGTTTTCTTCGCAGGGATTCTTCCTCAGCGCAACCACAGCTCGGTAGTGTCGCTGCCGCTCTGCCCCGGCACTGATATTCGCTGCTTCAGCTTCCTCCGGGAAGTACACGCCTTTCTCATACGGCAGATAAGAGGTCACAGAGGGACGGGACAATTGCAAGGCAGTCATGGTGGAAGTAACGGCAGTGGAGTAGTCCTGTGTTTGTCTGAAGGTGTTAAAGGTCTGCCAGACGAGTTTTGCCGTGTCCGACTCATAGACCCCTGCTGTGATGAGCAGCTTCCGAACCTTGATAGGGTTGAGGGACATGGCGTCTGCGATGGCTTGCAGGCTCATTTTGTCCGTATAAAGTTCAGTAGCTGCTTTCATCTGCTGTGTTAAGTTCTTGGCTGCACTATGCTCTGGTTTCGATGGTTTTCGCCCACCGCCGGGCTTGCGCGCGCGTGTATTACTCACTATTTTTCACCTCATTTTATTTACGTCACAAACTATATATCGTGCTCAAGAATATGCCGTGTGAACTTCTGGAATTCAGTCCACACGGCATATTGTTTTATTTCAGTTTTTCGAGGATTTTGTTAGTATTAGCGCCCCCTTTCCCGACAGAATGTGGCGGCGCTAACAGCCAACATATATTCAATCACACTATTACCAATCCATCAATGTATTTTCTTACCACTCTATTGATTTCATCTAGTTTCTTTGTTATTTCTCCAGTTCGTTTAAATTCCTCCAAGGTAAATTTCTTTTTCTCCGCCATTGGTGCTAAATACCCAACGTTCCAACGTCGCCTGTAGGCATTTAATTGCATACTCGAAAGCTTAATCACCTCCAAGTATTTCTCGTAGACATCTTCTTGAATAAATGGGGCATTTTTTCTAAGCTCATTTTGCGCAGATCTGAACTTGTTGACGGAATTTTCATAATCTTCATCTTCTTTTTTGGTCTGCACATCCTCATCCGCCAACGTGTATCCCACTACAGGAATTATTGTATTTATTGCTGCGTCTAATTCAAAGAAACTCTGGGCTAGAGTCTGATAAACACTGAACTCAAAATCAAACTTCTTTTGAGTGATATACTGTTTTGTTCCGAGCTCTGTTTTATGGCTTTCAAGCCTCTGATCAATATCTGCTTTATAACTTTCAAGCTTCTTGTCTAATTCAAGCTGATATTTACCTTTTAGCCTTTCTGCCAAACGGTCAGCTGCAAAATGGAAAATAAAGAGAGTTATCGCAGCACCACCACCAAGACTAATTACCAATGATCCCATAAGCTTAAGTATACTATCCCAGCTAACTGTTATAACCGTATTGACCGTAGACATATCCATATTTCATACTCCAAACCTTATCAACTACCTCTGCATCAGCCACAGCACACATGCTGTGTTGCTTGCCGCTCACCACGTAGAGGTATGCAAAGTTTCGATCAGCAAAACTGTGAGAAATTTTCCACGGTTCAAATATAACCTTTTAAGATCAATTTTTCAAGGGCGCAGGCGAAATATACATCAGCCTGGATTGTAGTATCAAGGCTGCATTCAGACAGCGTAGCCCTTGTTCTTGATAACTTCCACGACCTGCGACACGTACTTCTGACAGGTGTCATGATCAGGGGCTTCTACCATCACGCGCACCAGAGGCTCCGTGCCGGACTCACGCACCAGAATGCGACCGGTATCGCCCAGTGCTTCTGCCACAGCCTTGACTGCCTCCTGCACCGCCGGGTCGCTCTGCGCAGCCTTCTTGTCGGTCACACGGACATTTTCTAGAACCTGCGGGTAGATCTTCAGCGGCTCAGCCAGCTTGCTCATGGGCATCTTCTTGGCCAGCATAACTTCCATCATTTTCAGGCTGGTCAGGATACCATCACCGGTGCTGGCGTACTTGGAGAAGATGATATGGCCGCTCTGTTCACCGCCGATACGGCAGCCGTTTTTAGCCATATACTCATAGACGTACTTGTCACCCACTGCAGTCTTGGCGTAGCCGATGCCCTTTTCATCAAAAGCCTTATACAGGCCAAAGTTGGACATGACCGTGGTAACGACGGTGTTGGTCAGAAGTTTGCCACGCTCCTTCATGTAGCAGCCGTAGATGTACAGGATATGGTCGCCAGTGATGACATTACCCTTTTCATCCACACACAGGCAACGATCAGCATCGCCGTCATAGGCAAAACCGATGTCCAGCCCCTTCTCTACCACGAACTTCTGCAGACCCTCAATGTGAGTAGATCCAGCATTGTTATTGATATTCGTACCGTTGGGCTGTGCATTGATGACGTAGGTATCAGCACCCAGCGCATCGAACACAGATTTAGCAATATTCCAGCTTGCACCGTTGGCGCAGTCCAGACCAACCTTGACGCCCTTAAAAGAGTAGATTCCGAGGCTAATCAGATAGCCCATGTAGCGGTTGCGACCGGACACATAGTCCACAGTGCAGCCGATGTGTTCCCGATGGGCAAAGGGCAGCTCCGGCCAGTCCTTATCAAAGACGTGGAGTTTGCCGTCGATGTAGTCCTCCACCAGCAGCAGCGTTTCCTCGGGCATTTTTTCGCCGTAGCAGTCGATCAGCTTGATACCGTTATCGTAGTAGGGATTATGGCTGGCAGAGATCATGATGCCGCAGTCAAAGTCATCCACGCGGGCGATGTAGGCCACAGACGGCGTAGTGGTAACGTGCAGCAGATAGGCATCTGCACCGGAAGCGGTCAAACCTGCGACCAGACTGTATTCGAACATATAAGAGCTACGGCGAGTGTCCTTGCCGATTACAATGCGTGCAGGCTCGTTGTTGCCGTTGCGCTCGCGAAGTGCGTTATAATACCAGCCAAGGAAGCGGCCAACCTTGTAGGCATGATCTGCGGTCAGAGTAATTCCAGCTTCTCCACGGAAGCCATCGGTTCCAAAATACTTTCCCATTATAGTTTTTCCTCATCCAAAGAGTGATTTGACGATCATATGCTTTAGCCGAGAGGAAATCTCGTTGCCTGCTGCTCACCACGGAGAGGTAGCACATTTGAGCAGCACAGCCATGTGGCGGAACACATGGCTGCAATAAGTATTAGTCTCTGCGGAACAGGTCGCGGGTGTAGACCTTGTCCTGCACATCATCCAAGCAGCTATCATAGCGGTTGGCAATGATGGCTTGGCTGCGTTTTTTGAATTCTTCAAGGTCATTCACGACTTCGCTGCCAAAGAATGTACTGCCATCCTCCAGAGTCGGCTCATAGATAATGACCGTTGCACCCTTTGCCTTGATGCGTTTCATGACGCCCTGAATGGAGGACTGGCGGAAATTATCAGAGTTCGACTTCATCGTCAAGCGGTATACGCCAACCACCACATTGTGTTCCTTGCTAGGATCATAAGCCTCGTTTGCTTCATATGCGCCAGCGATCTCCAGCACACGGTCAGCAATGTAATCCTTTCGGGTACGGTTAGATTCCACGATTGCTTCAATCAGGTTTTCCGGAACATCCGCATAGTTCGCAAGAAGCTGCTTGGTGTCCTTGGGCAAGCAGTAGCCGCCATAGCCAAAGCTGGGGTTATTGTAGTGGCTGCCGATACGAGGATCCAAGCAGACGCCCTCGATAATCTGCTGGGTATTCAGTCCTTTCATCTCAGCATAGGTATCCAGTTCGTTGAAGTAAGACACCCGCAGAGCTAAGTAGGTGTTGGCGAACAATTTAACAGCCTCAGCCTCGGTAAAGCCCATAATCAGGGTGTCGATATTCTCCTTGATTGCACCTTCCTGGAGCAGGCCTGCAAAGGTGTTGGCAGCCTTCACCAGGCGAGCGTTATCCACATCAGTACCTACAATGATACGGCTCGGGTACAAATTGTCGTACAGAGCTTTAGACTCCCGCAGGAACTCCGGGCTGAAAATGATGTTGTCGCAGTGGTACTTTTCACGCACAGAAGCCGTGAATCCGACCGGAATCGTGGACTTGATGACCATGATGGCATCAGGATTATACTGGATCACCAGCTTGATGACAGCTTCTACTGCAGAAGTATCAAAGAAGTTTTTCTTGCTGTCATAGTTAGTAGGTGCTGCAATAACTACAAAATCCGCATCCTTATAGGCAGCTTCAGCATCCAGCGTGGCAGTCAGATTTAAGTCCTTTTCTGCCAGATACTTTTCAATGTACTCGTCCTGAATTGGGGACTTCTTGTGATTGATGAGGTCAACCTTCTCCGGGATAATGTCCACTGCCATGACCTCATGGTGCTGGGACAACAGCGTGGCAATGGACAAACCTACATAGCCAGTACCTGCAACTGCGATTTTCATAGTCTTCCCCTCTCTTCTTATTCCATATAAAACTCTTTATACCACTCAGCAAACTTCCGCAGGCCTTCACGCAGCGGAGTGTGGGGCTTAAAACTGAAGTCACGCTCCAACGGTTCTGTGTCAGCAAAGGTCACAGGCACATCACCGGGCTGCATGGGCACCAGCTCCTTGTGCGCCTCGAAGTCATAGTCCGCAGGCAGCACACCAGCACGCACCAACTCCTCCGACAGGATCTGCACAAAGTCCAGCAGATTCTCCGGATTGGAGTTGCCGATGTTGTAAACTGCATAGGGCGGAATCGGCAGACCATCCTCACCATTCTTCTTTTCCGGTGCCTTTGCCATCACACGGACAACACCTTCCACGATGTCATCCACATAGGTAAAGTCCCGCTTGCAGTTGCCGTAGTTGAAAATCTTGATGGTTTCGCCGTTCACCAATTTGTTGGTGAAGCCGAAATATGCCATGTCCGGACGACCGGCAGGTCCATACACGGTAAAGAATCGCAGGCCGGTGGAGGGGATATTGTAGAGTTTGGAGTAGGCGTGTGCCATCAGCTCATTAGACTTCTTGGTCGCTGCATACAGAGACACCGGGTTGTCCACCTTGTCATCGGTGGAGTAGGGCACCTTCTTGTTGCTGCCATAGACGGAGCTGGAGGATGCGTACACCAGATGCTCCACCGGATAATGACGGCAGGCTTCCAGAATGTTGTAGAAGCCAATCATGTTGCTCTCAATGTAGGCATCCGGGTTGGTGATGGAGTAACGCACACCTGCCTGAGCACCCAGATTGACCACAATATCCGGGTGATGCTGCTCAAAAATGCTGTCGATCAGTGCCTTGTCCGCAAGATTGCCCTTGATAAAAGTGTAGTTCTCGAACTTCTGAAGCTCCGCCAAGCGAGCTTCCTTGATACGAACGTCGTAATAATCGTTCATGTTATCCAGACCGATGACCTTGGTATCCGGCTCGGTAGTCAGGATACGCTTGGCAAGGTTGGAGCCGATAAAACCGGACGAACCAGTTATAAATACTGTTTTAGCCATTTCTATCACCCTTACCCTTTTCTCCACACCATCTTATTGACCACGTTTACATACCCCTGAATGATGCGAACCACCTTCATGGACACGGTCTCGTCCACGTAGTCGGGGCAGGGTTTGCCCAGAACACCCTTCTGCTTCATCTCAATGGCCATATCGGTGGCGTTGAGCAGCTCACGGGTAGTGATGCCGGCCAGGATAAAGTCACCGGCTTCCAGTGCCTCGGGACGCTCGGTGGAGGTGCGGATGCACACGGCAGCGATGGGATGACCGATGGACAGATAGAAGCTAGACTCCTCGGGTAGCGTGCCGGAGTCGGAAACGATTGCCAGAGCGTTCATTTGCAGCTTGTTATAGTCGTTGAAGCCCAGCGGCTCATTGACCCGGACACGAGGGTCCAGCTGGAAGCCGCTCTTTTCCAGACGGTGCTTGCTGCGAGGATGGCAGGAGTAGAGAATGGGCATATCGTACTTTTCTGCCAGCGCATTGATGGCAGTGAACAGACTCAGGAAGTTCTTTTCAGAGTCGATGTTCTCCTCACGGTGGGCAGACAGCAGAATGTACTTGTCCTTCTCCAGTCCCAGACGCTCCAGCACGTCGCTTTTCTGGATCTTATCCAGATTCATGTGCAGCACTTCTGCCATGGGAGAGCCGGTCTGGTAGGTGCGCTCCTTGGGCAGGCCGGTATCCGCCAGATACTTCCGGGCGAACTCGGAGTAGCACAGGTTCACATCAGAGATCACATCCACGATGCGGCGGTTGGTCTCCTCGGGCAGGCACTCATCCTTGCAGCGGTTGCCCGCCTCCATGTGAAACAGGGGGATATGCAGCCGCTTTGCGCTGATGGCGGACAGGCAGGAGTTGGTATCGCCCAGCACCAGATAGCCCTCTGGCTGCAGCTCGGCCAGAAGCTCATAGCTCCGGCCCAGAATATTGCCGCAGGTCACGCCCAGATTCTCGCCCACCACGGGCACCAGAATGTCGGGGCCATATTCCCCGAAGGTGTTCTTCAGTTCGAAATCCTCCCAGAAAACGGTAGAAAGATTTCTGTCCCAATTCTGATTGTAATAGACCACGCAGCAGTCAAAATATTCCCGGCAGCGCTTGATAACCGCAGCCAATCGAATGATTTCCGGACGGGTGCCGCAGCCAATCATAACCTTGGTTCGCCCATCATTTTTCCATGTAAAATTGTGTTCCATAAAATTCTCCTAACGTCAACCGGTATCTCCTCTTACACCGGCTCGAAGAAGGTGTCCGGGTGGTTCGGGTTGAAGATTTCGTTGCAGGTCATTACCGTCACCAGATTCTCTGTTTCAGACAGATTGATGATATTGTGAGTCCAGCCGGGAATCATGTGGACAGCCTCGATCTTATCCCCGGAAACCTCAAACTCCACCGTTTCTCCAGTATTGATGTTCCGCTCTTGGATCAGGCCGTGACCAGCGACCACAATGAACAGCTCCCACTTGGAGTTGTGCCAGTGCTGCCCCTTGGTGATGCCCGGGCGGCTGATGTTGATGCTCACCTGACCGCAATCGGCGGTATGCACCAGTTCCGTGAAAGAGCCACGGTTGTCCACGTTCATCTTCAAAGCATACTTGAATTTGTCTGTGGGCAGATAGGTCAGGTACAGGGAGTACAGTTTCTTAGCAAAGGAGCCATCGGGCATCTTGGGCATCATGAGCGTAGTCGGCTGTGTCTTGAACTCCTGCAGAAGATCCACGATTTCGCCCAGCGTTACCTTGTGGGTCACGGGGACGCAGCAGTAACGACCGTCTGCTTTCAGAAGAGTCTCCACACCGTCAAATTCACAGTGCTGCTCCTTGCCCTCCAGCAGGTCGAACATCCCTTCTACCAAGTCGTCGATATACAGCAGCTCCAACTCAGTGCTGCGGTCATTAACGGTGAAGGGCTCGTCATTGGCAACCGCCCAGCAGAAGGTACTGACGGCACTGTTGTACTTGGGGCGGCTATGTCCCATCAGGTTCACGAAACGGTAAACCGCAACTTTAGCCCCGGTCTCCTGAGCATACTGGAAGAACAGCTCCTCACCAG
>ERZ1035041.401-NODE-401-length-20133-cov-7.403626_pt1 | contig 20133 bp, 34 predicted proteins | sample MGYA00520684_ERZ1035041 | MGnify/ENA primary metagenome ERZ1035041 (study PRJEB33766, sample SAMN09781699) | gut metagenome | biome: gut microbiome | host: Homo sapiens | place: Madagascar | study: EMG produced TPA metagenomics assembly of the PRJNA485056 data set... | reverse complement strand
ATCATAATCAATAATAACAATATTGAATTTTTGTTCCACCATCACATCAAGCTCAATTTTATCAATAGAATCTAATCCAAGTTCTTTAAACGACACATCTTCTTCATGAACTATATCAATTTCCGAATGAAGAAACTGAGTAATAATTATATCCTCTATTATCTTTCTGATTACTACTTTTTCCATTGCTTTCTAATTTTGTTAAATAAATACGTTTTTATGTTTTTCAATCGCTCTTTGTCTGTTTCCGAACTTCCGGTAAACAAATAATCCGGATTTCCTTTAGCCGGCGGCGTAGGCAATTTAGATACGGCAAACAACCAATCCATTTCCTTATTTTTCTTAGGCTCCAAATAAGGCTCGGTAGCGATCTTAAATTTTTCAGCTATTAAGTCAAAGAGTTTTGAGTTTTTAAGGTTCATATGGACTGAAAACGCCTGAGAAGGTGGTTTCCATATGAAGTTACATAAGCTCATTGTATAATCTCCTGACTCTGCTATATAAGATTCCGTTACCTGAAGTATGACCTCTTTCTTGAATGAGGTGTTACCCATAAACCAACACAATCTGGATTCCGCTTCTTTTCTGCTGACACCTATGTCTTTTGAATACGATTCGTACATTCCTATCATAATCTTCAACGTTTCCAGAACCTCGTCTGTCATCTCCGGTGTCTCTATATAATTCACAAAAGACGTTCCTTTGTTGGTTAATCTCATCACACCTGATTTTAATTTCTCAACCAGGCCAAGCTCTATATACCTCCCAGCATCTTCTTTCGGCATGGCTTCGATCATAACCGAATCCTTCTGTCTTATGGCAAGAAGATTAGCAAGATCATTAGGAGTCATGTCTGATGCTGCAAGTTGTCTGAAATTGATGTACATGCCTAATCAGCTTTAATGAAAATAACATTCTTTTTGTCTTCTCTTTCTGCACAATCGCATGGACCAATAGTCCCATCTCTAAATGAACATGACATACAATCTTCAAATATACATCCATCGCATGTATCATTTTCCACGCATTTCAATTTTACAAATCCGGCAGTAAATACTTCTCCTACTTTAAATTCCTTCTTTTCCATATTCCCTCCTTGTTTTTTAACTGTTGTACCCTTCTTTAATAATCGAATTTCTACCGGTAGATACCGACTGTCTAAGATCGTCATGTACAGAATCTACCGTAGAGTACTTGTTTCTGGTTGTAAAAATCACTTCCAGCATCTCCTTGTAATCACCTAAAGCTACTTCGTATCTCGGATCTACTTTGGCTTTTCTTTCAGCCTCGGCATTACTTTTAGCCAGCTCCCGGTCGAGGAGGTCTTCTTTGATTCGGTCAGCAATCATATCAAGTTCTTTTTTAATAACTTCTCCTGCTGCCCGAAGTTGACCTTCTACGTCACCAAGCTGGTCTTGGACGGTTCCTATTTCTTTCTTTAGGCGATCGTATTCGTTAATCATACCCATATCACCTGCATAGCCGGAAAAGTCCTTGATTATTCTGGTTCCTTCTTTAAGGAGCTCAATAACTCGTCTTTTACGTTCTCTGCTTATTAAAGACGGAAGACGATAATTCATATCCGCCACCGCCTTATCATGTATGGAGTTGATTAAAAACATCTCTCTTTCATCTCCTGCAAACTCAGTAAGAACCAAAAGGAACTTACTTATCAGGTATTCGTTTTCTTCTACTGTTAGTCTCATGGTTCTTATTTTTTTTTTTAATACAATGACTGTTCTTCTTTTGTCTCTTGTTCCTGATTGTCCGTAACGTCTTCCACAGTATAGAGCTTAGGCGGCGTCGGCGGCTGGTTGGGGTTCACGAACTTCGTCCCGCCCTCCCCGTACATCCATCCATGCCCCGGCAGGATCTCTGGGTGGATTGTATTAGTAAGCTCTTCCATACTAACCTGTCTTACCTTCAGTATATGATGAAACACCAGTCCTGCTGTCCTGAATGATGTTTTGTTTTCAGTTTTAAACCTATCAAGAGTCTGATACCAATCTTTCCCAAATATCATATACTTATCCAGCCCGTACCTACGAGGATTGTGCAAACCTATCATCAACGTACATAACTGACCCAGCGTATCAGATTGGTAAAAATCAGAAAGACGCGGAGGCTGCTCTTGTGGGCTTTTTATCCTTCCTTCTATCTCTCTGTTGAATTGTGATATGATGAGGAAAAATATGTTTTTATATACTAATTTAGCTTCGTTCATAACCGCCACCAAATCATCTATAGCCGACTTAGGATCTAATCCCATTCTTTTTATTAAAGCAATATGATCGACTTTAAATATTATAAGACGTTTGTCTTTGTGTTTGGTAGCTATATGATACACAGCCGCCTCAAACTCTTTTACCGTACACGGAGCATCGATGTATATTATATTATTTCTGATTTCACCTTGAAGGATTTCAAACATCCTCATCTCTTCTACTGTATTAGAATCTTGCCTTCTTAATATTTCAGGAGCCCGCTTTTTCATATCCTGGCTCATTCTACGAAGAAGAAGATCTTGAGGATTCATTTCGAACTCGCAATTAACAAGAAAATAATCTTCTGCTTGCGGGTTGATCATCGGATTCATCACATTTTCCAATATCTTTTGGGCCACATACGATTTACCTACAGATGGCCGGGCTCCTATGGCAATAGCATGCTGAGGGAAAATACCTCCAAGCAAAGCCTCATCAATATAATCGTATCCGGTTTTAGCGGGGATAAGCTCTCCCCGCCTGTATTTCAAGATATTCTCATACGCCTCTTCCATGACCTGTTTAGAGGTCTTGAATATCCTTCTTATATCTATCCTATTTGCTATCTCCTCGTGCATTTTTGTCACCTTTTGTATCCGATTTGGATCCCCTATTAGCTTTTACTGATTTATACCTAAGACCGTTCTTGGTATGAGAACAATCCTTGCCTTTTCTCCAGCCCTTACCCTTCTTCTTGTCCGTTTCGTAGTTTTTACGACCAAGCTCCCGGCGTTTGGCTTTCTGTTCCGGTCTGGCATTTATCTCCTTGTCTTTTTTAGCCTTTTTCTTCCTGGCTTCGGGATGAGTCCTGTAGTACTCTGTTGATCTGCCCATCTTCTTACATTTTTTTGATTGATAATAGCACAAAGATAGGCAATTCTCGCCCTATTTCAACCTGCCGTAACTCATATCAGGATCACACCAGACATACCCGTCTTTCTCATCATGAAGATACTCAGGACATCCTCTACATGCGCTACTTCCTGACACTATTTGATTGTTTTTATTAGGGCACTTATCTCCAGGTTTATGCCATTCTATTCTCGAACCTGATCGCTCTTTGTTTATATGACAGAACTGAAAGACTTTCCCCATCGTCTTCTCGCCAAACATACCTATATGTGTGTATTCTTCCGGTATAGAGAGAAATTCAGATAAATCTTTATACATCCTTTCCCGTTCCTCCGGCGTAGACCATAGTCTGTCAAGTTCGGCATGGACTCTTATCTTAAGAGATCTCAGTGATGGCCCCGCAAGCCGGCCTTTAGCTTTTCCCTTATTCGGCCCTGATTCATGAACACCGACATAAGCGTTGCATGGTTTACACATCATAACCATCCCTAAGCCTTTTCTGCTATATATTTTATCGGCATTTACCAGCTCAGTCTCTCTTCCGCAATAAGGACAAATTTCGCCTCTTAAAACCCGTTGTTGGCGCTCATTAAGTTCCATACCCTATTCTTTTGTTTTTCTTTAAACTTTTCATACAAACTGTTTTCAGTTTCCATTTCCGAGATCTCTACCTCTACGTCCTCTCTTTTGAAAATTACTTTCTTGGCTGTCGGATACGCGCATTTAGAGATACGAATAGCATTACGAATAGCGTAAACAAAATACGTTTCTGGTGACGATTCGATCACCACTACCTCATTTAAAGTATTTTTATAATTTTCCATGTTATCTACTTGCTTCAATTACATACCCTGGATTATCTTCACATGCCTCTTTGTATTCGATAAGAAACTTAAGAAATGAATCATAAGACCCCCATCCGTTTTCTGGTTCGTATCTCAAAAGACTTTTTCTCTTAGAGATCATAATACATATACCTTTTGTAAGTACATTCTTCATCTCATTGGTATATATTTCTTTATACAATTCTTCTGGTCTCCAAACATAATCGTACAGCGTTTCTTTATTTTCCGATACGAATATTCTTTGTGCCATCTTGTTCATGTTGTGGGTGATGTTTGCAACCCATTCACGATCCTCTTCTTTCTTCTTGTTCTTAATATAAACATCCAGGCTCATGATATTTTTCTTTTATCTTGTTACTAATTATCAAATCTGCCACATCATCTCCGTCTCCTACATTTTCAACATTTTGAAGATAGTCCGATACTTTTATCCTTGACTTCATCATCATCCCATCTATCTTTTTACTCCATGTGTCAAATGCTTGTCCTTTGTCCGGAAAAGCTACAGTCTTTCTATCTTTTAAAACATCTATCACTTCCGGTCTTAAGTTCTGCAACCCACCGGTAGCTACAAACAACTCATCTGGTTTATTCACGGCGCATATAATAGCCGTCTTTTCTGACTCCACCAAATTAACTACCTTATCTGGATACTGGCTTAGAAGATGTTCTCCAAACAGGCATTGTCTAAACAAGAAGTCTCTTGCATGCAACGAGTGATAAAACATGACATGAGGTCGCTCATTGTCACCGTCTTTTTCCTTCACTCTTTTTACATCAATCTCATTCCCCTGGCTGTCGGTCTTTATATAAAAATCCATAATCTTGCCGGTTCTACATACAAAGTCCTTATCTATCTGCCAGAATATACAACACCCTTTCCATCCCCATAAGTCCATTGTTCCAACATGATACCTTCTAAATACGTCAGATACCCTTTCTTTTCCCCATAGAGACGATAAAAATCTAAATACGGTGTTTCTATCGTCTGGAACTACAGTCCTCTCAAACTCGCTAAAAGGTATGTAATTTACAACGTCAGGATTTACAGGAGGACGATAAGCTCTTATGCACTTATTTCCCGAAATCCAAAGATCTTTGTCACCTACATCCTTGCCGGTAGGTCGTTTATCATAACCGCAAGTTCGTTCATGATCGCATCTTCCAAACTCATTGCCAACGACCTGACCGGTCGCCACATCAATATAAGGGGTAAGGCACCTGCTTTTCCCGCAAGCCGGGCAGGTTAGCTTCAGTCGGCTCCTGCCAGGCCTGCGGTCAAGTTGAAACCGAGGTACGTTTTCGTATTTTCTGAAATCAAGCATTTTTAACTCCTCTCATTGCTTCTATGATTCTATCTGCTATAGTTATAGATCATGATACTAATAATATCACTCATATTATGAATCTTTTAGACATTTCCTCTGCAATATCATACACAACCGTATGATCTTCTTCGTTATATGGTTTATTAATATTCAACACTCCTTTTCTAACTTTGAACTTCTTATCTTTTCTAAGGTGATTTAACATACCTTGTTGGAATACACAGTCCGCTTTTTCAAGTGCTACACTGTCTTCTGTCCATTCTTTCAGCGTGTACCCTTTACTACTCGTGCTTTTTGGAGAAAAGTTCATAATACGTGCGTCAATTCCATACCATGCTTTAACCATTCTTCTTTCAGCTTCCAATTGGAATGCGTATGATTCCCATATTCCTCCCGATTTAAAGTCAAGAATGACCACTTCCTCTTTCTCCACCTCTCTTACCTCCTTCTTAGGATCGCCTTTTTTGAACTGTCCTGTAGCCCTTTGATACACGGCTCCAAAATAACCTTCTTCTTTGTATTTGAATGTCATTTTAACCATCGCATCTATTGGCGTAGCTACCAAATAGTCTTCTAATGATAATATTCTTTCAATCATCATCGGCTTAACCTTATACTCTGAACAAAATTTGGCAAATTTCATAACCCTGACAATCATATCGTCAAGATCATCAATACTGTTAAAGAACCGATCAAGATTTTTCTTCGATATCTTAAGCTTCCCTTCTTGTACGGTTTTAACTATAAAACTTCGATTTAAGACCATATCTCTTCCAATTAGATACAATCCATATAGGTAATGCATGATCGTTCCTTTATCGGCTTCATACTGCGCCATCTCTTCCGGGTTGCGACCAAGCATCCTCATCTCTTGCTTCCATTCCTGAAGTGCCGTCTTATCATCTACATACCCATCTTTGATTAAAGTTGTTACCGAAGCATATATCTTAGCCGTCCCATCATCCATCTTTCTTACATAAAAACGATTATCGTCTAATGTCAATCTTACGAATTTGGGTGTCTCAATCTTCTTCAACTCATCACAGATATAAAACGGCTCTAACGTTTCCTGATTTTCTGTAAACAGATTCGAGTCTTCTTCTCCAGGGTTAGAAACGGCTTCCTCTGCCGGAGCTTCCGGTTTCTCCTCCTGGGCCTGCTCTGGCTCAGGCGCCGGCTCTTCAACTACTGGAACCTGTCCGCCTCTTTCTGCTATGTCTCTGTTCTTTATTAAAGACATAGCTTCCTTTTTTAATTGCTCCGGTGTTTGATTAGGATCTGATACCGACATCACAACATCGTTCATTCTAAACAACGTATTTCCTTCTCCTTCCACCATAGGGACAAATCCTAAATCTATTAATATTTTAATCTTTTCTTCTATCATACCTATCAATTATTTCAATAATCAATCTACCTCTTTCTTTAATCATCCCTCTGCTTTCCATATCCAGCACCTTCTTTACCGCATACTTCCATACAAAAGGAAATTCTGTTTCAAGTTTATCAAATTCCATCCGGTCAAGATACATGTCGAATACCGTATGCTCCGATTCATGAAGGAAAACTATATTATCCCTGCAAGTAGCAACCGACTTATATATCCTTTTCGGAAGTATGTGACAGACGTTACATACTGTAGGAAAATGAATAGCCCTACCAGTCATAGACATCCGAATACTATTCAACTCCTCCAGCATAAGACGAAAAAACCCGGATAAATCCGGGTTCTCTAACTTTTTCTTCTTGCTGCTGTTTTTAATGGATGTAATTCTGTCTTTTTTCTTCGGAGTCAACTCTTTGCTCCTGCAAGCCTGGCATAAGCCATGACTTCTTATCATCACTTTTCGTCCACATCTTTTGCAGACGTACAATTTCTTTTCCACTTTTTATACTTCAATACAAGTGATATAATCGAAAAGGATACTGCCGTTAAAGATAACGTATATGGTACGTTCATTAACCATCTTGGCACTTCTTCTGTCTTGATCACTATCAGCAAAGTAGCACCTGCTACTACCAATAATACAATTGCCATCGCAAGTGCTACACGGGAAACAACATCACTCATCAGTTTTCTTTTCTCCCAATTTTTCTACACCTTTTTGCAGATCGTATTTAAATACTTCAATGATTTTCGTTTCTGCAATAGACTCGCAATTCCAGTCGCCCAACGTACCTTGCATACCTTTAGTCAACACAGCTTCGGCGTCTTTAGGATTGCCGGCCTGGACATACATATAGCATGGCGTTTTCTTTTCTTTACCTTTCTTTTCATCCAGTGTAATGTAATTAACCTTACACTTATACCAGTACTCAGCTTCTCCGTTGAAGAAGATTTCCGACACTTTAATAGGGTTAATTTTTACAACCTCGAAAGAATTGTACAAATCTTTAAAGATTTCCAACGATCTTGATTCTGCCTCTGTATAAGACAAGGCATCTACCAAATACTTTTCAGTTACTTTCTTTTTTTTGCCGTTCTCGATATTATCAATCTCGGCTTTTACCGTAATTTCAAACCAGCGATTCATTGTATTAATATTTAATTAGTTGATTTCTTTCCTTTCTCTATACTGTTTTTAAATCTTTCAGAACACCACTGCAAAACGTCCATCATCATCATCTCATTATTAGATAAGATACCTTTTATAACTAACGCCAATTGATGCTGTGACATTCGTTGGCTCATATCAAATCTTCTTTCCTCTTCATTTACTATCGTAGCCACGAAATACTTACACCCCTCCAAATGTGTCAGGGCTTCAATCATGGCTTCTTTAATCTCTTTTTCTTCCATCCTGTTTGTTTTTTTTGGACAAAGATATGTCTTTTGATAATAAAAAAGATTTTAAATAACTTAATTTAGCTTATTTTTTTTTACTCTTCTGGCTCAACTGGTATGGACATGTTGAACTTTTTCCTGATAAATACCTCTGTTTCTTCATTAAACGGATAAGCCTCCTTAATGAAATTCATAGCCACCTCCATGTCGCCATCTGCTATATCCTTATACCTCTCAAAGATGCCAACCATGTCGTTGTTATATGAACGCTCTTGTTTTATATTGTACACGTATTTCAATACCCTATCTTTGATTTCATTGGCTTTTTTCACGGTGTCATTGAAGGTATTTATACTTGTCAATTCGGGGTTTTTATTTTTCTCATCTATCTTATCAAACTCTTCCTCACTATATCCTGTTTCTCCTTTAACAGCCGGACAAACACCCTCCTTTATGATCCAAAACTGTTCATACGATCCTGTCAGATATCTCGATTCTGTTTTAAATGCATTATACTTGACAAGCAAATTGGCCACCTCAGTTGCACCTTCTATGGTTCTAAAACCAATGCCGATATCTTTTAATACAAATAATGGAACTCCTGTTTTGGGGTACGAGATTTCTTTTTTGTTCTTTATATTCCAGTTTTTAGCTTCAATTGGAATACCTTTATTAGCAAGCTCTTTGTCTATATACAGACTTATGTCTTCGTCTGTCAATGCCGTAATCTCATCTCTGCTTAAATCAAAAACTGTTTTCATTTTTTTTATTCATTAAATTAAACAACTTACTTCTTTGTTCAGGCTCCGTATATTCCACCCATATATCGGCCGCCACATTTCTAAGAAATTCCATAAAGTCTTGATGATCCCTGTATTCAGTAGAATCGACTTTTCTCACAAAACTTAGAATTTCCTTTAACATCTTATTGTTTTCTTCAAGAAGTTCTCTGTCGGTCATGATCTTGTGAAAATATATTGTTTAACACAAAATAGGTAGTAAATCACCTATGTATGCCCAACGCAAAATCTTGTTGTAATGGCAAGCTTTTACCCATTCATATTCAGAACGCCAATCAATACAAATGCAGACATTTCCGTCTCCATCCATGTGTTCAACCAAACAATCCTTTCCCGGTTCAGCTATGTCACATGGTTTGTGCCACACCGAGTTGATGCGCCATTCTGCACCTTTCTCGAATGAATAGGCAAACAGCCCTCTTGTTTCCTCCGGATCATGATCCCAACCTATCATATTAGCATGTTGGGTTGCTGCTTTTTCAATATCATCTCTTTCCATTTTTTTTCTTTTGTTAAATTAATATCTTTCGTGATTTGAGCTATTCCGGCTCAGCTTTTTATATTTAGCAATTCAATCACTTCATTTACCGGGATGTCGGCATCGTACTCATATCCTTTAGCGATAGCCCATTCAACCATCTTTCTTACTTGCGCGTCAGAAAGCTCTTTCCCTTTTACGGAGAAAAAGCCTGTTAAGTTTTTACGCCAAGCCCACTTCTTCAAACCTTTTAGGTTCGTCTTTATAGTATGCGTTTCCTTCATGTTCTTTTTAGTTATTCGTTAAACGCAATTTATTCGATTTTTAGCCTCATAAATAGAAACCTCATGATTGCAAAAATCTCCTGCTCCGTAAGCAGTGACTTCATACTTATCACCATCTATATCAACTATGATTTGATTTGCATCTACTTCTGTTATTTCGCAATCTTCCGGCAAATGATTATATATAAAATCATTCATCGAGTCTATTGTTGTAAGAAGTGGATAATCCGTTTCCCATCTGTAATATTGAAGTCCGTTCAGGATCATTTGTTTAGTCAGCATTGTTTCCTCCTTTCTTTTTTAGGTATATAATCACCATCTTCTTTTATCATTAACTCGAATAAATATAATACATTCCTGCTTCATATACCTTATGTACATCAGGGTCATTCTTGTCTTCCGGTTCCAATTCACTCTCTTCACAAGTATAATCCCATTCAGAGTTGTAGTACATATCCTCGTCTGTTTTCTCCAAGGAACAATCTTTCATTAGATTCATATTTTCTCCCCATACTGCAACTTCTTGCTGTTGCTCTTTTTCTGTCATAAGGGATATTTTGTCTTTTAATTCTTTCCAAGTCATGATTTTTAAAAGATGATTAATAGTTTATTCTACATCAAAAAGTTGATCTAACACCAACAATTCCGCATTCATATCTTCATCTTTCGGGAAACGAACTTTTATATTTCCAAACTTAGATGTCTTAAACAAGATGTAGGGGTTCATATCTTCGGCAGTCACCGGCTTATATTCCTTAACTTCCGACATCTTGAGATACCAGTCGCCTATTTTTACAAATCCAGAGAAGACAGAACACAGATGCGCTTTTACGGACTGTATCTCCTTTTTATCTTTGAAAGGTATAATTTCGTCCTTTCCCCTTATCCTGATTGATAGAAAAGGACGAATGTTATCTGTTTCATTTTGAAATTTGAAGCCTGTTATGGCTTGCTTGGGGATTCTTCTTCCCATTAATATAAAATAGCTCATTGTGATAAGTGATTTTGTTTTATGTTAGGTAAGTAATTTGTAATAACATCAAGTGATATCCATAACTCTGGCTCTATGCTGTTTTTTATTCTATCACTGAAAAGAGAATTATCATCACAATCACAATGAGAGATTGTGATATAACAATCTTGATAATCCCACCAATGAGCCGATTTAAAATCGTCTCCTCCATTCCAAAACCCTATTCTTATACCTCTTGGGTTGAAATCTTCATCTATCCAACTTGGGTGATAAGCCAACACTTCTTCTCCCTCTGAAGGTTTTTCCTCTTTGAATTTCTTCCAGTTCATCTCACCTTTAATTAATTAGACACAAATATACAAGTTTTACTAAGATGCCCTTCTGTCATCTCTTCGACATACTCCCACACCTAAAGTTCGCGGTAGTATGTCAATCTATTGATTTCTTCCCAATCTTTTTAATCTTTGTTGGTCTTGACAATCGATAATCCTTTTCTATCGGCCTATCGAATACGTCATTCCTATATCCTTTATATCCTTTCTCGTAAATACTAACCCTTGCACAAAACTCAACCACATCGCCTGGTAATAAATCGGCGCTTTCGAATCCTTTTGTCAAATCAAACCACAAATGATCTGTTACTATTTTACCATCGAGTAACACGTCTTGTAAAAGTATTGTCTTTACAGGTCCTTTATACCCATCCCTGAATCCAAAACGAATGAATGTCGCTGTAAATACGTGCCGATCTCTTGATCCTATTATTTTCAGTTCTTTTCTCATCCTCTTTCATTTATTTGTTTCACTTATGAAATTGACAACATCCTTTAGATATCCTTCTGTCATCTCTATGAAATTCACACAATCTAATTTGCTTAACTTGTAAATCAATGCCGGATTGTGTACTATGGCTATAATTTGTGTTTGTGGTTTATGGAATGATAATACATTGTAAATTTGTATTATGTTATCAATGTCAAGATTTCTGTCTGGCTCATCCATGAGAACCGTATATTCAAAATCGTTTTTTGTTAATGTTATGTGGTTTCTTTTATAATACTTCAACAGATTATCAATTCTTTTAATCCAAAACGTATTTGATTTTTTCTTGTATTCTACAAGATCTCGTATTGGAAACGTATAATCCTTTTGACCGAACATTAAATTGAAAAGTGATTCCAATGATAACACCATTTTCTCTCCATAAGATCTTCGAATATTATTCACATACAAATCTAAATTGCTGATGTTTTTCAATACACTATCTCGATTCATCTCCGCCGACGGTAATAAACGGAATACTTTCCCTGCATAATCGGATGATATGTCAATCCCATCAAGAACCTTGTCATCATCATCAAATATAGGTGGAAAATCCAGCGCCTCAGCCGGCATTTCAGAGCACATATACTTCTCACACAACATATACATTGATATGATATTAAGCAAAGTTGATTTTCCACTACCGTTTTTACCTATAATTACATTCACTCCTGGCTTGAAAATAAATTCTCTACCATTTTCAAACGCTTCTATATCAGAAGCATATTCAAATGGAGTTTTTGTATTGTCTTTTATTTTTACCGATGTTATCATATGTAATCTTTTTTTTAAAAATCAATTACCGCCCTAACCCTGTTACTATTGTACCTGTTGCCGTAGTTCGTGTAGCCATTGGAGAAGCTCACGTACCATGCGTTGCTCTGGCTGCTCTCAGTACTGGACCAATACCACGTCGAGGAAAGGGGAGATGCCGAAACATAAGTGAATGCTTTGTTTAGTTCGTCCATATAATGGGCCATTAAATTTAATTGACCAAGAGATGGTATATACTCGCCATCTTCCAGCAGATTTCTCAATTTTGGATTTCTGGCTACAAGGCGTTCCGTATTGCCGCGTCCTTCAATGTCAAACAGCGCATCACATTCACGTTCGTAATATGTCCCACTTCCGGATTCTTCACAGCTATCATCGTCAAGCAATTGTACGCTATCATGCTCCGTCAGCGAGATAGCAAACGATACGTCTTTGTGTTTTAATCCGATATAACGCACATTCTTTTTGAAATTCTCTCCAGTAAACGGCTCAGCGTGTCCGTTTCCGTAGATTAGATACAAACCATCTTTTCTTGATGGTACTCTATTTTCACATACACATCTTTCATTTTTGGGACTTACAATTATGTTCAACTCATTCAACACATGATCTTTTATAACCTCCCCACATATTTTCCTTACAAAACCATAGCCTTCTTTTTGTTTAAGTTCGTCATTCACCATACATCTAATCCAATGCTCTATCTGATTGTTTCCTCCGTATGTATTAAGCATACACTGTTTTACGAGTTTTTCCAATAATGATTCTATGTTTTTGATTATATCTTCTTTGGTAAGGTGAAGTTCATTTATTATACAGTTCCTTACCGCCTTATATTCTTTACTCGCACTCATAATATTCTGTTATTTTTTTAATTAATCCCATCCTCCATCAGCATACAAAGAAACATCTTCATCTTCTACATTTACACCTTTAAGAGCCTGTAGGAGTTTTTTCTTTGTCTCCCTACACATATTGTAACCATACCCCTTATACCTATATGACCTTTCCCATGTACTTACCGGAAAAGGGATATTCTCGTCAATAACCAGCCTCTTCATATGAAGATGTTTGAAGAATCTCTCATGATAGAGTAATTTGTACTCGTATGCTACTATACTTGCAGATGAGAATGGAAAATAATCATCTTCCTTTTCTTCGTATTTAGGCTCCTTGTAGTAAGCCATTTTTGCCACAGTAAAGTCGAAGCTCCTGAGAATCTCTTCTGGCTTTCCGAACTCTGACTCTATGAACTCCACCCATACCTTTTCTCCCTCTTTCTGGAACGCACATACCTTCTCATTCCTGTACTTAAATTTCCATCCTTCTTTCTGATGTTTTTCATCATTGAACAAATCAACAGCTTCCTGAAAATCGCTTTCGCTTTCAAAGAAAATATCAATGTCTTTTACTCTTTCTCCGGAAAGAATATTCTTAAAACATCCACCAGCTATAAACCCTTTATGACCTTCCATGTATTTGTCAAGCCATCTTATTTGCCAGAAATTATCTGGAGTATCTATTACAAAATTGTTCATATTGTTTGTATTTTACTGTTACCAAGCGAGATAAAAATTCCGCTTCACAATAATACAGTGAGTGTAATTGCTCAGGTCGATTCCGTTATCCGTAAATGTATCCAGAACCCGTTTTTCCACGTATTTGAGTTTTACTGTTATCCCCTTCTTAAACACTTCTATTAACTTCTCATTGCACTCAATAGGCCCAATAAGGCAATATCTATTCGAAGGACTGTCTGATATACAATATGTCTGACATCCTAACATGTTGCTTAAAATATTCTTATACATATTTTTATGATTTTAATATGATGTCTACAAACGTCGAAACTGATAGTGACTCGCCGTATTTATATTTCTGATTTTGCTCCTTGATTTACTTGTTTTCATTTTTCTGGATTTTCAGCAGTTTCTAAAAGACATTCATTGCTCTCAAAAGGAATGCAACAGTCCCATAATGTTCCATTGGAACATTCATACTTATAAGACAATCCATCAGAATCGTCCACAATTTCCCTTGCAAACAAGCTGATATGCCATTCTTTATCGTCCTCGTCTCTTACCAGCACTTTGTCAAACGGCTTAAACTCATATTTCGGCCTTTCTTCAATTCCGAAGAAGCGTTTTAGATATTCTTTTGCTTTAGGATTTTTGCTTTTCTTTAACGCTTTAATCATCCTCTGTTTTTCCGAATCTGTTGCAAGTCTATAGCGTTCTATTTCGTTATTACATGCAGAAAAATTATCCGATATATTAAGACCTACTCCCGCTGCAAGACTCGCATAAAAAGATGTTAAATATTCCCCATGTATATTTAAAATAAAAATAAAACTTCCATCTTTGTTGCTTAACACCTCTCCATCTTTAAATGTAATATATTCTGGAACTTCAAGAAGAAGACGATTTGCGCTGCTAAGCGCTTTCCCCGTGGATGAAAACCAATCCGCTGATACAGTAATCGAATGAATTACAACCAATAACGGACAATTTGATAAATTGTCTTCATATACGATTTCTGCTCTATTTCGTCCTCTCTCTGTCACAATCTGACCTACTCTTTCTCCTATGTTTATTTTTTTCGCCGTTTCTAAATCAAACGGGATTGTTACCATTTTCTGTTCCATAATCTTATTTGTTTTAGTAATTATATACTATTTTACGACATCCGTATGTTGTAAAACATACGGATGATGATTAATTTAATATTCTTCTTTTCTAACTTTGTTTCACTCAATCGAATCACTCAGTCCCTTGTTTCGGACAATACGGTTGAGTAAAAGAGGTCTTTGATATAAGGTTCCATCTTGAAAACGTAAGATGGGTAAAATCAAAAACGTTTTGTTCGGTAAAAGAATCCGGCGATCTCACTCTTGAGCAACCGGTAGAGGGTATTGGTGATACCCAGTATGATGCTTCGTACAAATGTATATCATTTTTCATTTTTGATATAAAATGGTGTATAATCACCTTAGTTCCTAAAAATTTTTGTTAGTTCCTAAAAGATGTTCGTTCCCTTCGTATGGGATACACTGACTAAATGTTACGCCTCCCAAACATTCATATTCGTCATATGTTCCTGATCCTCTGGAGAATAAATGCAATTTCCACCTCTCTTGGTTAGTTCTTCTCACCAGCACTCGTTCAAATGGTTTGAAGTCGTGTTTCGGCATCTCATCTAATAGATACTCATATTCACTTAAATATCTTTTTATTATATTTATTTTTCTACTGTCTTCGGCTTTTATAATCTTTTCTGCTAAAAATTTCTTCTCTTCTTCTATAGCCTTTCTTACATTCCGATTTTTATCTCTGTCATACACATTAGTCCATAATGTGCAACGATCAAACTCAATATCTCCATATGTTGTCATTCCGCATATACTTCCCATTGCCCCTTCGGTAATAAGTCCATCATATATGAATTGACATCCTTTAGTGCTTGTTAATATATCTCCTTCCTTAAAATACGCTCCAGCCTCTACCCTCAATTCCAGAGTGGAGTCACCAAGAGTGCAACCTTCTGTGTTAGCATATACAGCACTTATTCCACGTCCATCTTTTTTTACAAAAAGTAAATTATAAGAATCTGCACAGTCTTTCGACTCATATACAAATTCTATTTCAATATTATTAATTAATACCGAACCTTCTATTTCTCCACTTTTAATTTTTCTCGCCGTATTTAAATCAAACGGAACAACAATTGGATTTTCCATATCTTTTCGTTTTTAATTGTTATAAAATAGGATGGGTTACTTACGCCCATCCCAGTTGTTTTGCAATACTTTCCATCTCGCTATACGCAATACGATGACATCCAACAGTCAGCATATCGTTTTCATAACGATTGAACGCCCATCTGTGACCGGTTACATCCAGTGCCAAATCGTGCTGGAACTGACCGCCATTATGGAAGACCTTAATCAATCTCCAAAGTCTTTCAGCTTCAGTTAGTTCTACTTTGACACCCTTACTGGTTTCGATTTTTCCATTCTTAATACGCAACCATACGTTCGACTGATCATTCTCAAACCGACAATAATAACTTAACTGGGAAATCTCGCCATACTTCCACATTTGTATCCGTTCTTCCAATGTTTTGTTACGGACCTCTTCCTCTTTTCTTGCCTTTTCAAGGACTATAGCCTCTCTCTTTTCACAACCTTCTGTCCATCTTTGGCATCTGATCGTATATTTAGCCCATGTTCCTTCACCACAAACTTCATCTACAATCACATTCACGGTCCCAAGGACTTCCAGTGCTTGATGATTCAACAATATCTGGAAAATACGTTTCAATTCACGGGCATGTTCACGTTTAATCTTATCTGATTTCAATGATAATTCATGATTATTTCCAAACCATTCGTTTGCGCTCTTTTTAAGAAGACGCTGGGGAGTTCCCATATCGAAGAACTCAATATAACCCATCAGATTTTTAAACGCTCCCCAAACATTCTGATAAGGCAATTCAGTTCTGGCTTTCTTGTATTTTTCAATAGCATCTTTAATGGATTCCAACCCACTGGTGACAAATGCCATATTACCAGTATTTGACATATTATATCCAACACTGAATACCTTTGAGCCAGTTGGTATTGCTTCACGAATATAATATTGATGCTTGCTTGTAGTAGAAGAATAATATCCATCATTAATCAAATACGCCTTTTCTCCACGCTTGTTCCGCACGATTCTTCCAGCCTCAAAATGTCTTCCATAGGAGTAAATACTTTCTCCTTCAAAATAGAAGTTACTACCATGCGCTGATTCTTGTTTTTCGTTTGCCCATAAGTGAGCGACCATTGAATTGTTCATATAAGTATCTTTTTAATTGTTTAACTTACCTCTACTATATAATCCTCTTTGTTCATATTTTTCAATACGTTCGGTTATCATATCGCAGAACACTTGCCCTTCTTTTTCGGAACCTCTGAAGTAACCAATCATCTTCAGGATATTCCCGTTAAACTCATGGACAAACTTGTTGTAATAATGTTCCCCCCATAACTTTCCCGTATTTTTCCATGAACAAATCTTTGTCCAGTGATTCATCCTTAAAGCAGCGGTTGTAATCCCATCTTACGACACGAAACAGTGTTTCGAAATTCAATCTTTCCATATCCTGTATTTTATTTAAGCTCAAACTTAATACCTTCCGGCAACTGAGATCGGTCTACGTTGTTTACAAAATCATCAAACTCCTTTTGTGTAATTTTGTTTTTACAATTGTTCCAGTTGAAGGATAAAGTGTTTGAGTGAGGGTAGTATATAACATTATCAGTAGGCAACCCATAATCAAACACACAGAGCTTTATCTTCTTTTCTGCTTCTGCTTGTCTGATCTCCTTGTTGTATCGCTCACAAATTTCAGCACGCTTTTTCAACATCTTTGCCTTATGAGCCTCTTCCCTACATTTTTCGATACTTTCTGCGGAATAATACCCGGCTTTAATGCGCTCTTCAATAAGCGAACGTTCCTCGTCTGTTAATGTCAAAGTAAACCTTTCCTTTTCCGGTATATACGGATTTACCCATTTCTTGCCACACAGGTTTTCAAGTTCAACAAGAAGCTCGTCTGATTCACGTTTCCATCTATCCACAATCCCCAGATTGAAAAGCAGATACTTGAAATACATCTTATCGTCCACCGCTTCAGATAATTTGTAATATTCCTTGTCTGATATACGTAAATATTCAATAGCCACAGACTTATCGCTATTCTTTATGTGATATATGCCATTTTCCACCGGATACATAGGAGCACCATAATGATTACTGTAATACAATGGTATAAATTTTGCCAATTCCGGAAAATGTTTTGCAACCTCATCGTGGCAGCAACCTCCCATATACTCTACATACGTTCCTTGTTGATTTTTCTGTCTAATATCAGCCGTTACGCTCCAGTCACACATATTGTTATGACAATCATCATCTAAAGATATTGTGACTGTTATTCTGTATTCTTCTCCGTTTTCTGTAAAAAATTTTGTACTTGAATAAATTAGTTTGTTTGCAGTTTCCATATTATTTTAGTTTAATCATTACACTTATGAAAAATAAAATCTGCACACTCTCCGGGAAGTGTTCCTGCGTCATTACAACGGTAAAACCCTTGTGTTTCCAAATCTACATCTACCGGATAACCTTCTGCTGCTTCCAAGAAGCGTTGGATTTCCTCACATTCTTCATCCGTTAATCCAGTGTAATCATCATTGATTAACGGGCAAGCCCAATAAGAGGGCAACCTGTATCTTATTACTTTTATGCTCATAGTTTTATTAATCTACAGTTACTATCTTCAAATACCGGAACCTTCCCTTGTTCTCTAAAATAAGCAGTGGCCACCTTGAAAGCATAAAGCGGATTTACTTTCTGGATTTCTTGTTGTGATTTATAGAAAGATACTGGCTGGCATACATAGAAGTTTTCATTGTCAAGGCAACCGAAAAGCCAATCCATATTGGATCCACTGCAATTAGTACCGCCAAGTACGATCATATCGCACCCGGTCTTTCTTGTTCCCAAAATAAATGCCTTGTTCTTATTCTCTGGCTGCATAAATATCTCCTTGTCGATTATAAACCAGTCACTCTGGCAGCTCTCTACATCCCGGCGAACGATTTCGTCAATTTCACGGGCATATTCTTCTTGTGTTTTCATAAGATATGTTATTAAAAATGATAACTACATATGTTTCTTAAAAGAAACTCCAACAAAATGTTACGATAAATTCTCCCATTCCGTATTCAGTAAGTTGCTTAAACGATTCTATCCCATTACAATAATAAAAAACATTATCATTATCATCATCGTTGATACTCAGCGATAGTTTGATTGTCACTCTTTTATCGTCTCCTGTTTCTTTCCACACAATCTGACATTCTACATATTCAGGCTCCTTACCTGTTCTTTCTACAAATTCAAGGAATCTTAAATCAATTTCATATTTGACTCCTTCAACATTAGATATCACTACCTCGTTTTCACAATCACTGCAAATAGCATGCATGAAAGCTCCATCAAAATAATCTATTATTTTTCCGGTATTCGGATTTACTATAGCTTCACAGGCAACATTTGTTCCACCACATCTTGTACATATATATCCCATAATTATCTGTTTTTAAAATGTTCAATAATTTCATCTACTGTAGCCTTACGCCACGCAGAACAGGCCGCGTCTCCCCTGAACCTGGGTTCTTCGCACTTTACGATCTTTAGCAAAGCCCCTGCTTTTAAGCAGGGGATCAATGCCTCTTTTGGTCATCTATATATTTTTTTTAATAACCGATTCTGATATATGTTCTATTGTTTCCGCATAAAACGATCTCGTACAAAGCGAAGGCAGTCTTTTTCTTATCGTTTCAAATTCATTTCTGGTATCCTATATTGTAAACACTACTTTTATTAGTTTTCCATCTTTTATCCATATTTTTCATTGCAAATATAAGAATCATCATTATATTTGTGTTATAAATATAATTAAAATGATTTCATACAAATACAACATCTATCATTCCAAGAAAACGAAGTATCTTGACAAGATGCTTCGAGAATGTTGTTTTGTATGGAATCATGCTTTATCCCTACAACGTAGATATTATAAACTGTTTGGAAAATACATTTCAGTTTGCAAGATGCAAAAGCATTTTGCAAAAAGGATTAAAAGAAATCTTCTTCATTCCCAAACAACACAAGAGATTCTTCAAAGATTAGATTCCGCATACAATCGTTTCTTTAAGAAGTTGTCAAAACGACCTCCTAAATTCAAAAGAGCTGATTGTTTTAACTCTTTTGTATTTAAACAAGGTGGGTTTACCCTAAATGGTAATATTCTCACAATTAACAAAGGAAAGAAACGATTTAGATTCTCATACAGTAGGGTCTACGAAGGTAATGTTA
>ERZ1035041.397-NODE-397-length-20242-cov-4.347253_pt1 | contig 20242 bp, 18 predicted proteins | sample MGYA00520684_ERZ1035041 | MGnify/ENA primary metagenome ERZ1035041 (study PRJEB33766, sample SAMN09781699) | gut metagenome | biome: gut microbiome | host: Homo sapiens | place: Madagascar | study: EMG produced TPA metagenomics assembly of the PRJNA485056 data set... | reverse complement strand
CAGCGGCAGACTACCGGCTTCTGGGAACGGGTATTACCTCTTTAACGGAGGAAATGAACCCCGAGACGGAGACGGTACAGTACATCAATCAGGAAAACGGATCTACGGACCTTAAATCCTATACGCCGTCCATCGAAGTTGAAAGGCAGAACGTAGACGAAGAGGATCAGGATCTTACAGACTGGTTTAACAAGATGATAGACACGCTGCCCGTCGGAGCTGATGCCATAACATCCTATGTCCGCGTGAGAGTTTCCGGCGCTGGACCTGAATATCCGGCAGTCCGCCGTCGCTGCGTTGTGAGTGTAGGTGGCACAGGTGGCGATGCAGGGTCAAACGTGACAGATACACTGACTCTGGGTGGCAGAGGTGACGGAGAAGCTGGAACGTTTAACGTAACCACAAGAAAATTCACGGCGACGCCCGCGTCTGACAGGGCTTTAACGGAATAAGGAGGACAAGATGGGAGCAGCAAGTTTACGAGTAGACAGTGGCGTCAAACGCATTGAGGTCAACGACAACGGCGATTATATTGCGGTCAACATCTCTGACAACAGTTTTTTTAAGCGTTTTGACGATTTTGTGGCATGGCTGAATGCAAAAAACGAGGAAGCCGATAGGATTGCTAATGATTCTTCCGGTGATTTCACGGAACGCTTCGGAGCGTATGACGCTTTATGCAAAGAGGCCTGCGCTGAGTTGGATTCTCTGTTTGGGAGCGGGTGTTGCAAAAAGGTGTTCCCTGACGTGGAATCCCCGGGAATGGAGCTTATCGCGGACTTTTTAGACCAGATCATACCGATTCTTCAGGGCTTCGCCACTGAACGAAATCAGAAAATCACAAGCAAATACAGCCCGAACAGGAAAGGGGCGCGAAGCAATTAAATGTGGAATGTGCTGCTTGATAAATTCCCAACAGAATATGAGGGTTTCCGCATAGACGAAGCCTTCCAGACAGGGATCCAGATTTCACAGGCTTTGCAAGATCCGGACCTGTCAGACGATGAAAGGTTGGCTGTAGCGCTGGGGCTGCTGTATCCGTCAGAGGATGGGGACGGCAGCCCTTCTTCTTTACCCGATTTAAAAACTGCCGTGGATGGCCTTAGGTGGTTTCTGAGCGGGTGGTATACCGACAACCGCCCGAAGGATGAGGACAAAGTTCCGGTAACAGATTTTGACATAGACCAGTGGCGCATCTATTCAGCATTTCTGGAGAAGTACGGAATCGACCTGAACCGGTCTGACATGCACTACTGGGCGTTCATGGGACTGCTGTCCACGCTCGGTGAATGCGCATACACGAACGTCATAGCCATCCGGCAGCAGAAAATAGACCCTAAGATGGACACGCGTGCAAAACAGGCATTGCAGGAGCAGAAACAAATATTTGCAATAGAGCGGGAAGAGGAACTGACAGAAGAGGAACAGGAAGACGTTGACGCTTTTATGAAATGGATCAAGGTAGGAGGCTGATATGCCGAAATATGACGGTTCGATACGGATAAACACAAAAATTGAAACAAAAGATTTAAACAGCCAGATGATGCGCGTGTCTAATGCCATAAAAAAAGACAGCGCGGCTTTAGATTCTCTCAATCGCAAAATGGAAGAATTTTCGCAAAAGAAAATCCCGACAGAAAAATTTGCAGAATTACAAAGAGAGTTAGAAAAGGCAGAATCCGAGTATTCAAAACTGCAGGCCCGTATGTCACAAAAGGGGGCGGCAACGTCTGAGTATAAAGCTTTACAGAAAGACCTCGTTGCGGCGCAAGGAGAGCTGTCTAAGCTTGTAGCACGTCAGACAGACTGGGAAAACATGGGGGTACCTCAAACCAGCGGCGCATGGGACGTACTAAATGAACAGGTTGCAGCCGCATCCGACCGTGTAGATGATCTGAAAGAAAAGCTTCAGCAGATGGAGAACAGTGGAAAGGCGTATACCCCGAAGGTGGACAAGGCTCAACTGGATGAAGCGGCTCAAAAAGTAGATGAAATCAAGGAAAAAATAAACGCGGAGAAAGCATCCGGCGCTGCGTTTGTATCCCCGAAAGACACGGAAGAGTTTCAAAAAATGTCTGCAAAAGCGTCTCAGCTTGCCGGAAACATAGATGTTTCAAAGCGCAGGATGGCAGAACTTAACGCGAAGCAGAAGCCCATCAAAAAAGAATTTGACCGGATGAAGAATTCTGCCGATAAAGCATTTAAAACAGCCTCGTCCGGCGCGAAAAAAATCGCGGGGCTGTTCAGCGCCCTTGCGTCAAGGCTAAAAGGAATCGCATTCTCATCAAAGAAAAGTGCAGGGATGTTCAGCACATTTGCGTCAAGGCTGAAAGGTATCGCGTTATCGCTTTTGGTATTTAACTGGATAACAAAAGCATTTAATGCGATGGTGTCCGGAATGCAAAAGGGATTCTCAAACCTTGCAAAATATTCTGAGCCGTTGGCAAATTCATTTCAGACGCTAAAAAATTCCCTGGTTACGCTTGGAAATGCGCTTGCAGCTGCCTTTGCACCGATTGTCCAGATAGCAATTCCGTATCTAAATGCGCTTATAAACGGGATAACGCGGGCGATAACATACGTGGCGCAGCTTATTGCCATCCTCGGCGGGAAAAGCACATTCATCCGAGCGAAAAAGATACAGGATTCCTATAACGATTCCCTGAATGGAACAGCAGAGGCGGCAAAAAAGGCGGCCGGAGCTTTGGCAAAATTTGATGACCTGGATGTGCTGCAAAAGCAGAACAATTCCGGCGGCGGTGGAGGTGCGGGTGCTGATGGAGGATTTGAAGAAGTACCAATAGATAATAAATGGTTGAAAATAGCCGATTGGTTAAAAGAAATGTGGGAAAACAGTGACTTCTATGAGCTTGGTAAGTTCTTGGGGGAAAAGCTGAAAGAAGCTCTGGATAATATCCCGTGGGATGATATCAAAGAATCTGCTCGGAGAATTGCTCACAGTATAGCAACCTTTATCAACGGATTTATTGAGGTTGAAGGTCTTGGATACTCGATTGGTACAACGCTTGCACAGGCTATCAACACCGCATTTGAGTTCTTGAATGAATTTGTGCATACAATTCACTGGGATTCGATAGGTGCTTTTATTGCAGATACCTTGAATGGTTTTTTTGAAAGCATTGATTGGGATGTTATTTATGACACCTTTGTGACAGGAGCTAAAGGGCTGGCAGATGCGATCAATTCGTTTACAGATTGGTTTAACTGGGACAATGTTTCAAATACAATATCTAATTTAGTCAATACGTTTGTCGATACCGTGTACACATTTTTTTCAACCGCAGACTGGGAGGCTATTGGGGCCAATATAGGTCAACAGATTTCCAAAACTGTAAAAAATATTGACTGGAAAGCGGCAGGCGAGGCGTTTTCAAAAGTAGCTACATCTATTCTCGAAATGATAAAGGCGGGATTGGAAGAAATCGAATGGGATGAAGTTGGTATTGCAATCCGCGACTTTTTGGTAGGAATTGATTGGGCAACGCTTTTGAAGGATGTGGGCGACATCATTTCAGAGACACTGAACGGCTTGATTCATACAGCATATGCAGCTCTTGGCGGAAATGATGAAGAGTTTACAAAATGGCAGGAAAACAATCGAAAAGCTCGTGATGAAGCTGGAAAGACTTATGAGGAATTAGGGACAAAGGCAGAAGAATACTTGACCCGTCAGAGGAAAATAACAGATCCGTCAACATGGGATATTACTATAGTAGCTAGAAAAATGGCTCAAATTGCATCTGAAGCATTTGACGGTATGATGGAATCCCTTTCTAATTTCTGTGAAGCTGCTGGCACATTCTTGGGCGAAGAATTTACAGAAATCACAGAAAATGCCTCGTTAAAGTGGAGCGAGTTTAAGATATGGTGGGATGAGTTTTGGACAGAAATTTTGGAAAATATATTGCCGGTGTGGGAAAATATCAAATTATTTTTCGCGGAAACCTGGGAATCCATCAAAGAGACTGCAGGGGTAATTTGGACACCGATCAAAGAATTTTTCCTTGAAATCTGGGGAGAAATCCGTGATAAAGCGGTGGAGATTTGGGAAAAAGTAAGAAGCACATTTGAAGAAAAGATGAACAAAGTCAAGGAAAAATCGACGGAGATTATCAAGAAATTTGATGACTTCAAAACGAGTGTAAAAACAGTTTTTGAAGCTGTGAAATCCAAAGTCGAAGAAACTATCAAGCCGGTTATTGATTTGATTCAGAATTTTACAGATAAAATTCGTGCTGCAATCTCGGCGGTTAAAGACTTTTTTGCAAGTGGATTTGAAAAAGTGGGGGAGATATTCGGCGGAATATTTACTGGTGGAGGATCATCGCATACGCGAACAATGTCCACGCAGCCGTATGCCATAAGCGAAAGCTTTGCATCTCGTACCCTGCGAGATATCCCGGCGCTTGCATCTGGCTCGGTAATCCGTGGCGGCAACCCGTTCCTGGCGATTCTGGGCGACCAGCGGGCAGGGCAGACCAACATCGAAGCGCCGATAGGCACAATCAAACAAGCTGTATCGGAGGTAATGGCAGAGAGCGGCGGCGGATTTAGAACGGCGAAAATTGTCTTGCAGGTAAACGGGGTAGATCTGGCGCAAGCTACACTGCAGGATTTCTTATCGGAAGCAAGCAGGCAAGGATATGATCTGGAGGTGATCGGAGGATGATTTTTACACGCGGCATATACATAGATGGGGAGTATTTTAACATCCCCATCGTGTCCATAAAAAGAAACGCGGATTTCCTCGACAAATTCGCCGAAAGAGTTGAAACGGGAGAGCTCCAGCGTGAATTGATAGGCGTGTATTTTAACTACACAATGTCGGTCGGGAAGAGCAGCTCGTTCCCGGATGGCGTATATAAACGTTTCTGGGATAAGGTTACAGAGCCCGTCCCATTCCATATTATTTCGCTGCCGTCAGATCCTGGTTATTACGAATACACAGCTTATATATCCAGCGTCTCTGATGAATACGAGAAGATAACACAGGATAGCGCTGATTATAAAGGGTTTACCTGCAAGTTTACGGCGAAAGAACCGGCAAGGAGACCATGATGAAAACAGAATTTTATGTCGAATACAATCTGTATGACACGACTGCTCTGCCTGATGCAAAAGAAAGCACAGAGAGCAATGCTGCTTTTGGGGATATGGGGCTGTTTAAGTCAAAAGGCAGCCCACCAAAATACGCTACACTGGAACATAATTTTTTCGTGTTGGATGGGAGTCTTAGCGAAATGCCAGACACGCCGACGGACATCCCATTTTTTTCGGATGTGCAAGCGGGCGCAGATGGAATTTTCACAAAACATCCTGTAATCAGAATAGATTTTACCGAAAATCATACCTCTATCGGGCTGACTTTTCATTTTTCGGAAACATTCCCGCTGGAGATGGAAGTGACATGGTACGACCTCGGCGGTACATATAAATCGCAAAAACGTTTCTTTCCGGACAAACTGAATTATTTTGCCGAAAACCAGGTGGAGGAATACGGACGCATTGAGATCCGATTTGTACGTGCCCTACCGTGGCACAATGTAAAGTTAAACTATCTCGAGTATGGCACAACGTTTATCTGGGGCCCCGATGTCATAAAAAGCGCGAAGCTTTTAAATGACACAGATCCTATCAGTAATCAGATCAAAACGGACAAGCTCACGTTTGACTTTGTTGACACTGATGATGATTTTAATGTTGGAAATATTGACGGGTTGCACAAAACATTGCAGAAAAAGCAAAGAATGTTGCCATACGAAATCGTTGACGGCGTGAAGATGCCGCTTGGCGTGTTTTTTATGGAATCCAACAGTACCACCAAAAATGTCACCCAAATATCGGCGATCGACTACAAAGGGATGCTTGCTAATGTGGATTTTAAAGACGGGCGGATATACGCCGGAGAAACGGCGGGAAGTGTGATCGAAGAGATTATGACAGCGGCAGGGATTGAAGATTATACGGTTGAGGAAGAGGTGGCGCAAACGCCGCTGTATGGCACGCTTAAAATCCAGACCTGTCAAAAAGCTCTGCGTGAGGTATTGTTCGCTTGCGCTGCGATTATGAACACATCCCGCCGGTCTGGAATCGAAATACGAAAATCGACCAGAAAAATATCGACAACGATTCCGCGCAGCCGGAAATTTTCCACGACGTTAAAGGCAGATCCTTATGTGTCAGACGTAAGCGTAAAATATAAAACGTGGGTGTTGGACGCGGCGGAAAGCGAGATTACGAAAGGCACATACGATCCGGGGATACATACAATTCAGCTCACAAGCCCGGCAGCGAACATGAGCGCATCTGCGGGGAGGATTGCCAAACAAATGCCGTACTATGTTGTGCTGGAAATCGCGGGAAACGCACGTGCAGAGGTCACGATCACGGGGCACAAATATGTTGGTACAGAGCTGGCTACACTGTCCAGAATCGAGCATATAAAGTCAGGTGAAGTGCGGAACACGAAAACATTTTCCGGAACGCTTTTAAATTACGAAAGCGCACAGAAGGTTGCAGACAATATCCTGGATTATTACCAACTCCAGCAGATCATCCAGACACGCCATTTGTCCGCAGAGGAAAAAGCAGGGGACTGGGCGGAGATTGAAAATACCTTGCAAATGCACGGAAATTTTGTTGCCTGTATAGAATCCTTTAGCGTTGACCTTACAGGTGGATTTGTGGGTACGGCAAAATGCCGTGGATATTATAAAATAACATCAGAAGAGTATTATTCCGGCGAGCTGTATTCTGATGAGAAGGTAGGGATTATCTGATGGAATGGGTGTATGACCGAACGCAGGCGGACGTTGAACGGGCAAAGGTTTTGAATGATAAATACGCTGCAGGGACAATCTCCGAAGAAGAAAAAAGGGAATGGGCTGCCGGAATGAAGGGAGCTTTGAATGCAGCGGATTTGAACCGGATCGAAAGTAACATCCGTGAGATCGCTGAGGCTTTGGCGGTAAGCGTGACGGTAAAGATGTGGGGGGCGGATCAGGTTCCGCGAGTAAGTGATTTTAAACGGATCCGCGACAACGTGCAGCGGATCCGAGAGGCGTGGAGTGCTTTGAAAGATACCCCTGCCACACCAGACCAGCCGCTGATTACTTATCAAAAATGGAACGCCATAGAACGGATCTTGCACGATGTCAAATATGTCTATGATCGAGTTGTGGGCAGTTATTATTATTGCGGCGATGAAATCTACGCCGGGGAAGGAATAGGAATTTTATAATGGCAGAAACGTGGTTTACTCCGAAAGAATGGAAAGCCCGCCTTGTGGAATTTGCAGGACGTAGGCTTCTGAGAAACGTTGCAAACGGAGAATCAACAACGTATGACGTTTCCCGCAGTGAGGGACAGGTATCGCAGGAGGGCGATGCGTTTAACACTAAAAACATGAACGACCTCGAGCAGCGAATCGCGGACGGATTTGCGAAGGCAAAGACCAATATTGATTCACTCAACGACAATGGTGCGATCAAAGGCATGGACGCTAGAGAGGACGGGGTTTATATCACATACTCCACTGGTGCTGATACAGTAACAAAAAAATTGGGTAAGACAGATCGGCATGTTATTAAATCAGGGGTTGGAAATGGATCGTTTTCTGTTGCCCATATATCCGGCTATGAAAAACTGACTGCAGAGGACTTTGCTTTTGTAGTTACAAATGCCAAAACATCGAGCTCACATAGAGATAGCGACTATGGAGGTAGGGCAGCTTATGATCCTGTTGCCACTTGTTCGCCTACCTTGAGCTATGATGCATCAAGTGGGACTATCACAATTACCGGATGTGCAGGCAGTAATTCTGTGAACGGACCAGCAAACTCTGTGGAAAACAGAGGGGTAGGATTAACCGGCACAGTGTATTTTTACGGGGATATGTAGAAAAAACCTAAAATACTAACAGAAAAGAGGTAAGAATATGAGAAAAATCGTATTTAAATCTGGGAAAGAATTGGAGATTGATGGAATTGTCCAAAGCGGGAAAACCTTGCAAATCTCTATAAAAAGCAGCGATACAAAAAGCATAATTGACATGTTTTCGAACGCTGAGAATACGGCTGTGATGCGATATTATGTTGGGACTGACCTGATATGCGGATATGCTGGGTTAAAAAAATTCGTGAGTTTGAAATATACGCCTGACGTGATAGCGTCCATCAATTACGAGCAGGAGGACGCAACCACAGAAAGCGGGTTTGTGGAATCCCATGTGGCTGTATGTACGGTGCATATGGAAAAAGCTGAAGAAGCAGGGCTGCCGGAGGGACTGACTGATAAAGTCGCAAAACTGGAAAACGATGTGTCCAGCATCACGTCCGGCATCAACGAAGTTAACGGAATCTTGGAGGGCGAATGATATGTTTACGGAAAAAGCGAAAGAAAATCTCCTGGCAATGCTAGAGCAGGCTAAATTCAGCGCTGTGGATAACACGGATGCACAGGCTTTGCTCGTGCCGTCGCTGTACCCTGAATGGGAAGCACTGAAGGACGGAACACATCTGACAAAAGGGCAGCGGTGCACTTATAATAAAGTGCTGTACAATGTCCTGTCTGACCACGATAAACAGAATCAGTGGACTCCGGAAGCGGCACCGTCCCTGTTCGCAAAAGTTCTTATCCCAGACCCAAACGTAACGCCGGACTGGGAGCAGCCGGGAAGCACAAACGGATATAAAAAAGGCGATAAGGTAAAACACAACAGTAAGGTCTGGGAATCGCTTGTCGATAACAATGTATGGGAGCCTGGAGCTGTAGGAACAGATAGTGTATGGAAAGAAGTACAGGAAGGATAAGGTGATCCGATTATCTCCCGCGCAGGGTTAAGCGTGATTCTTGGGCGGCTTCTGTCGCCCTATTAAAAAGGAAGAGGTAGAATATGAAATTTTCAGACGCATTTAAGACTATGAAAGCAGGAATCCCTGTAAAACTTCCGTCATGGGGCGGATATTGGTATTGGGATGAAGAAAAGAAAACAATCATGATGAAGTGCAGAGGGATTGACTCTGATACGGGGAAGGATGTACTCGATATTAGGGAAACTCAGCGGGTGGAATATACGATTGAGAATGTTCTTTCTGATGAGTGGGAGGTTGCGGAAAAGTGGAAAACTCCAGTCCTCGGTGGGGAGGCTATGTTTGATTTTGGTACTGCAATCAAGTATATGAAACGTGGAATAGAAGTTAAGAGAGCAGGTTGGAACGGGAAAAATCAGTACATTGCACTCGCAAAGAACATCAGCTTTACGGCAACGGACGGAACTATCGTCAACTGCGATCATGAAGCTATTGGGAATATGGCTGTTGCGTTTATTGGGACATCTGGTGTTCAGATGGGATGGCTTGCGTCACAGGCTGATATGTTGGCGGAAGATTGGATGTTTGCATGATACGGAGGATTGAAAGTATGGGAAGCAAAGAATTTTTAGAAAAGAGTAAGCAGATTGTCGTTGACTATTTCAACAGCCATGCGGACAAAACCGACCAGAAGCAGATTGCACAGGATGATGTATATGTGGTCTGGTACTGCAAGACGCTTCAGAATCACAAGGCGCTGCTGAGCACAACCGTTTCTGACGGTATGTATTACGAAATCACACATAACGGTTACAAGCAGGAAACGTATGTGGATGCATACAAGAAGTGGGAGAATTTTGTTGTGAGGTAATGCAAATGTGGAAAGGAATTGACGTTTCGGATAATCAAGGCGTGATAGACTGGGCACAGGTTGCAGCGTCAAAAGTTGCATTCGCAATCTTGCGCAGTGTGCGCCGATCGGGCAAGGAAGATCATCAGTTTGCTGCAAATCTGGAAGGCTGCCGAAAGCACAATATACCATTGTCTGTATATAAGTACACCTACGCAGCCACGCCGGAAACGGCGCGTGGAGAAGCTCAGCAGGTCGTAGAATTATTACAGTCTCACGGGCTGACCGGTACAATGGTCTGGTGGGATGTGGAGGACAAAGATGTGCTGCGGCCGCTTGGATCCCAAAACCTGACAGAGTGCATCAGAGCGGCACAGGATGTCATCACAACGGCAGGGTACGGATTTGGTCTGTATATCGGGCTGTATGTTTATAAGGAGCGCTGGTTTAACTTTAATGCGTTTGCTGGAACACGGTTGTGGGTAGCTCGATATTACAAAGGATATTACACGATGCAGTTTGATGACGAGCCGGATCAGAAATACAAGCCAAATGTTGACGGAAACATATCTGGATGGCAGTACACGAGCTGTGGGGAGATCCCAGGTATCAAGGGGGATGTAGATCTTGATATCGCATATGATGATACTGCGGAATGGACGCATCCTGCAGCGGAGCCGGGAGTGATTTACACAGTATCCGTAGCTGATGTATGGACACGCGAGCAGGCAGAGGTTATCCAGCAGCAGTTTGCGGCGATGGGAATAAATGGGATTGTCCATAAGGTTAAGATCTTGGAATAAAGACATAAGCTGAGAGGGCAAGCAAAGTCCTCCCGGCTTTTTTAATGCTGTATGACACGAAATATGACACAAAACAAAAAGAACCTTGATTCCTCAAGGTTCTTTTGATCGGAGTAAAAGTATCCGGCATATGTGTGTTGCATTTTGTGTTGCATACTTACACATAATGATGTAAAATCGAATAAAATCACAATATGGCGCACATACATATACGCCTTAAAATGGCTTAAAATCAATAAATGCCGTAAATACATGGTTTTAGGCAGATATCCTAAACGAGTTCAAATCCGGTTCGCGCCTCTTAAGGATTTCTGCAAAGCAGAAATCCTTTTTTGTTGTATATTTTGTCGTATAGAAACGAAGTTCCTATTCAACAAAAAACGCTACGCAAGAATCATATTGCGGTGAAATGGAATTATGTTACTCATATGACTTGCCGCAGGCGGAGAAGCCTGTCTTTGGTGCAGCAGAAAGGTACAAAGGAGTTTATCGAGATGAAAAGAAGCTATCATGGTCAGATGTCAGAATCTTTTGTTGTCGGAATTTTGCTTTGTTTGTGTGGCGGATTTCAAGATGCGTACACCTATGTTTGTCGGGATAAGGTATTTGCAAATGCGCAGACCGGCAATATCGTGTTGCTGGGAAATCATCTTGCACAGATGGATTGGAGTGGAGCAGTTCGGTACGCGGTGCCGATTTTAGCCTTTACAGCGGGTATTTTTGTTGCGCAGAAGGTCCATTTCCACTTTGGAAAGAGCGAAAAAATCCATTGGAGACAGCTGGTACTGCTATTGGAAACAGTCGTATTGTTTGCAGCGGGATTTTTCCCGGCCGGAATGAGCCTTCCCGCAAATGCACTGATTTCTTTTTCCTGTGCAATGCAGGTGGACAGCTTCCGGAAAATTAGAGGAAACGCAATGGCAACGACGATGTGCATCGGAAACTTAAGAAGTGCGACGGATCTGTGGTGCACCTATACGGAAACGAAGGATAAAAAAATCCGGCAGAGAAGCCTTCAGTATTATTCCTTTATTCTGGTATTTGCTATTGGGGCGACGCTGGGCGGTATTGTAACGGACGCAGTCGGCGTACACGCGGTGTGGATTTGTTGTATTGGGTTGTTGATCAGTTTCCTGATTATGTTTATCCAGGAAGAAGTTAGAGATTTTGAAAAACTGGAAGCCGATCAGAAGCTGCAGCTGGAGCTTGGAACGCTGGCAGATGAATTGAAGGATATCGGAAGAGAAATCAAAAGATGCCTGGGCAGTGGAAAGATTGAAAAATAAATTGAGCAAGTAGTATCGAAAAAAGAATGTAATAGAAAAAGGAGCGGCAGGAAGACGATGCGCCATCAAAAGTCAGGCTTTTGAGGACATGTCACTGCCGCTCCTTTTTTTGAAAATTTTTAGAAGAAATGCGCCAGTTTCTCAACCGGTTTGCGCGCCGGACGTTCCGGATCAGCATCGCTGTAGCCGACGGAAATGACGCTTACGACCGCTTCATTTTCAGGGATTTCCAGAATTTCTCTGATTTTTGCCGCGTCACGGATGCCCATCACGAGGGTGGAAAGACCGAGCTCGGTTGCTTTTAACAGAAGAGCCATGCTGCCGAGTCCGCAGTCATAGAAACCCCAGCCGTTGCCGAGTTCATTGGTAGGCTCGCCGTTTCGTTCATAGCCGGAACGGTTCAGGACAACAGTTGTGATAATCAGGGCAGGAGCCTGTTCACAGTTTTTACGGTTAAATTCCGGGAGGGTAGCGCGAATCTGCTCCAGCTTCTCGGGAGTGTGAATGACATAATAACGTGCAGTCTGAGAATTTTTCCAGGAGGGAGCAAGAGAAGCAGCCTCAATCAATGCGGTAAGCTTTTCCGGTTCCACGTCTTTGGAAAGATAGGATCTGATACTTTTCCGGTTTTCAAGTGCGCTTTGCAGTTCCATAAGCAATCTCCTTTGAATAAATTTTGGTGGATTCCGACGTTTGCCGCCAAATCCCTTTTTCATTAGTTTAACAGATGGGACAAGGCTCTACAAGTGTTTCTTGACGGAAGAAAAATCTGTAATCTGTACATTTTTGATAGAAGAAAATCTGCAATCCGGATCAAAAATTTCTGCCATAAATTTTTGATAAAAGAAAAACGGGATATAGCGCGAGAATGAAGATGGATGCATATAGTAAAAGAAATGCTACAGTTGACGCATGCCATTTACAAATCTGTAATTTCATTCAAGACAATAGAATGCTCTGAGAACGTGCATTCTATTGTCGGAAAAAGGCTGTGCGCGGGAGGAAGAAGCTATGAACTTTTCGGGTATCCTGACAGCAGGAATCAGTTTTCTGGTCATCGGAATTTTTCATCCGATTGTGATCTGGGCAGAATACTATTTTACGAAACGGTGCTGGCCGGTTTTCCTTGCGGCAGGGGTGATCTGCCTCGGACTTTCTGTATGCTCCGGACGGGAAATGCCGTCGGTATTTCTGGGTGTTTTAGGCTGCACGTTTCTGTGGAGCATTCAGGAGCTGTATGAGCAGGAGGAACGGGTGAAAAAGGGCTGGTTTCCGGAAAATTCGAATCGACAAAAATAGAATAAAACAGAACAAATGTTCTTTTGTTTCTATACTTTTTTTAAAGAATGTGGTATACTGGGATAAACAGCGGACTGTTCCTGCAGTTTGACGAATAACGGGCGCAGAATGCAAGGTAAGTGACAGGAAATGAGCGGAGGAAAGAATGGCAGAGGAAAAACAGCAGATTTTCAAACTACACAGTGAATATCAGCCCACCGGAGACCAGCCGCAGGCGATTGCAGAGCTGGTGAAGGGCTTTCAAGAAGGCAATCAGTTTGAAACCCTGCTTGGCGTTACCGGCTCCGGTAAGACGTTTACGATGGCGAATGTGATTGCGGCACTGAATAAACCGACGCTTGTTATCGCGCACAATAAGACGCTGGCGGGACAGCTATACGGGGAATTTAAAGAATTTTTTCCGGAAAACGCGGTAGAATATTTTGTATCCTATTATGATTATTATCAGCCGGAAGCGTATGTCCCGTCCACGGACACTTATATTGCAAAAGATTCCGCGATCAACGATGAAATCGATAAGCTGAGGTTGTCCGCTACGGCGTCTCTTTCGGAACGGCGGGATGTTGTGGTGGTCGCCAGCGTTTCCTGTATTTTCGGCCTGGGTTCTCCGGAGGAGTTTTCGGGGATGAGTGTGTCCCTGCGCCCGGGAATGCAGAAGGATCGGGACGATGTGCTGCGGGCGCTCGTGGCGATTCAGTATGACCGCAATGATATGGATTTAAATCGCGGTTGCTTTCGTGTGCGTGGAGATGTGATTGAGATCAATCCGGCGCAGGGAAGCGAATTTCTGATCCGGGTAGAATTTTTCGGAGATGAAATCGATCGGATTACGGAGGTTGATCCGTTAAATGGGCAGGTGCAGGATACGCTGGAGCATGTCATTATTTTCCCTGCGTCCCATTATGTTGTGCCGCAGGAGCAGATTAACAAGGCCTGCGATGAAATCGAAAAGGAGCTGGAGGGCAGAATCCGCTTTTTCAAAGGAGAAGATAAACTCCTGGAGGCGCAGCGCATTTCAGAACGGACGAATTTCGATATCGAAATGCTGCGGGAAACCGGATTTTGTTCGGGTATTGAGAACTATTCCAGGCATTTAAACGGAATGCCGGAAGGCGCGCCGCCGTTTACGCTGTTGGACTTTTTTAAAGATGACTATTTGATTATTATTGATGAGTCGCATATGACAATCCCGCAGATTCGCGGTATGTATGCGGGTGACCGTTCCCGGAAGCAGACACTTGTAGATTATGGCTTCCGTCTGCCGTCTGCGCTGGATAACCGACCGCTGAATTTTGAAGAATTTGAACAGCGGATTGATCAGATGATGTTCGTTTCTGCGACGCCGGGACCTTATGAAGAAGAGTATGAGCTGCTTCGGACGGAGCAGATTATCCGTCCGACCGGACTGCTTGATCCGAAAATCGACGTTCGTCCGGTAGAGGGACAGATCGACGATTTGATTGCGGAGGTTCGGAAAGAGACCGCACATCACAATAAAGTTCTGATTACGGCGTTGACGAAGCGCATGGCGGAAGATTTGACGGATTATATGCGGGAAGTGGGAATTCGTGTACGTTATCTGCACTCCGATGTGGATACGCTGGAGCGTTCCGAGATTATCCGGGATATGCGTCTGGATGTATTCGATGTGCTGGTGGGCATTAACCTGCTGAGAGAGGGTTTGGATATTCCGGAGATTACGCTGGTAGCGATTCTCGATGCGGATAAGGAAGGATTTCTGCGTTCGGAGACGTCACTGATTCAGACAGTCGGACGTGCAGCGCGTAACGCGGAGGGACACGTTATCATGTATGCGGATACGATCACCGATTCCATGAGGAGGGCGATCGACGAGACGGAGCGCCGACGTGCGCTGCAGCAGGCTTATAACGAAGCACACGGAATTACACCGCAGACAATTAAGAAAGCCGTCCGCGATCTGATCAGCATCACGAAGGAGATCAAGCCTGCAGAGACTGCTTTCGAAAAAGATCCGGAATCCATGAGCCGTCCAGAGCTGGAAAAGCTGATTGCGGACGTGCAGAAGAAGATGAAGAAGGCGGCAGCAGAGCTGAATTTCGAAGCGGCGGCAGAGCTGCGCGACCAGATGGTAGATCTGAAAAAGCTGCTGGCGGATATGGACTGAGCGCCTGAATAAGAATGCGTTTGAATGTTATTTCTATAGAGTGAGGAAGAAATGGAAGAAGCAAAGAAAATACTTTCAAAGAAGAACTGTATCAGAATCCGGGGTGCGAACGAGCACAATCTGAAAAATGTGGATGTGGATATTCCGAGGGATGCGCTGGTTGTCTTTACCGGACTGTCCGGCTCCGGTAAATCGTCGCTGGCGTTTGATACGATCTATGCGGAAGGACAGCGGCGGTATATGGAATCGCTATCGTCCTATGCGCGTCAGTTTTTGGGACAGATGGAGAAGCCGAATGTGGAAAAGATCGAAGGACTTTCTCCGGCGATTTCGATCGATCAGAAATCGACGAACCGTAACCCGCGTTCTACTGTCGGAACAGTAACAGAGATTTATGACTATTTCCGTCTGCTGTATGCGAGAATCGGCATTCCGCATTGCCCGAACTGCGGCAAGGAGATCAAGAAACAGAGCGTCGATCAGATGGTGGATCAGATCATGGCACTTCCGGAAGGAACGCGGCTGCAGCTGCTTGCGCCCGTTGTGCGCGGACGAAAGGGACGGCATGAGAAGGTGCTGGAACGCGCGGCGAGAAGCGGCTATGTGAGAGTCCGCATTGACGGCAATCTGTATGAGCTGGCGGAGAATATCCAGCTGGATAAAAATATCAAGCATAATATCGAAATCGTCGTTGACCGTCTGATTGTGAAGCCGGGAATCGAACGCAGACTGACGGATTCGATCGAAAATGTCCTGAACCTGTCGGAGGGACTTCTGTTTGTAGACCGTGTGGGAAGCGATGAGGAAATGCTGACATTTTCCCAGAGCTTTTCGTGCCCGGACTGCGGCGTCAGCATTGATGAAATCGAGCCCAGAAGCTTTTCATTCAACAACCCGTTCGGGGCATGCCCGGAGTGTTACGGACTTGGATATAAGATGGAGTTTGATTCCGACCTGATGATTCCGGACCGCACGCTGAGCATCAACCAGGGCGCGATTACCGTGCTGGGGTGGCAGAGCTGTCAGCAGCCGGGATCTTTTGCAAATGCGATCCTGCAGGCACTGGCAAAAGAATATCACTTCGATCTGGATACACCTTTTGGGGAATATCCGCAAAAAATTCAGGATATTCTGCTGCATGGAACCGGAGGAAAAGAGGTTCTGGTCTACTATGAAGGGCAGCGCGGCAAGGGACAGTATCCGATTGCGTTCGAGGGCTTGATTCGGAATGTGGAGCGCAGATACCGGGAGACAGGATCGGATGCCACCAAGCAGGAATACGAGACATTTATGCGGATTACACCGTGTCGGTTGTGTAAGGGACAGCGTCTGAAAAAAGAAGCGCTGGCAGTAACCGTGTGCGGAAAAAATATATACGAAATTACGTCAATGTTTATCGGAGAGCTGTCGCAGTTTCTGCAGGATATGAAGCTGACGGCACAGCAGGAGCTGATCGGCAGCCAGATTTTAAAGGAAATCCGGGCAAGAGTTGGCTTCCTGATCGACGTCGGACTGGATTATCTGTCCCTTTCCAGAGCGACGGGAACACTGTCCGGCGGTGAGGCGCAGAGAATCCGTCTTGCAACACAGATTGGCTCCGGACTGGTCGGAGTCTGCTATATTCTGGACGAGCCAAGTATCGGTCTACATCAGCGGGACAACGACAAGCTGCTCGCAACGTTGAAGAATCTCCGGGATCTTGGCAATACGCTGATCGTCGTGGAGCATGATGAGGATACGATGCGTGCAGCAGATTATATTGTGGACGTCGGCCCTGGAGCAGGCTCTCATGGCGGTCAGATTGTTGCGAGCGGAACCGTGGAAGAGATCATGAATACGCCGGAGTCGATTACCGGTCAGTATTTGAGCGGCGTGAAGAAGATCCCGGTTCCTGAGACGAGACGAAAGCCCACAGGCTGGCTGACTGTGCGCAGCGCGGAAGAAAATAATTTAAAGAAGATTGATGTGAAATTTCCGCTGGGCGTGTTTACCTGCGTGACGGGCGTTTCCGGCTCCGGCAAATCGTCGCTGGTCAACGAAATTCTCTATAAACACCTGGCGAGAGATTTAAACCGTGCAAGATGTATTCCGGGAAAACATGCGGGCATCGACGGCATCGAGCAGCTGGATAAGGTCATTGCGATCGACCAGTCTCCGATTGGGCGGACGCCCCGTTCCAATCCGGCAACCTATACCGGCGTATTTGATATGATTCGCGATTTGTTCGCATCGACTTCGGATGCAAAAGCGAAAGGCTATAAAAAGGGAAGATTCAGCTTCAACGTCAAGGGCGGACGCTGCGAAGCCTGTGGCGGCGACGGCATTATCAAGATTGAAATGCACTTTTTGCCGGATGTCTATGTGCCGTGTGAGGTTTGCGGAGGCAAGCGCTATAACCGAGAGACACTGGACGTAAAATACAAGGGCAAGAGCATTTACGATGTGTTGGATATGACAGTGGAGGAGGCGCTGACCTTTTTTGAAAATGTGCCGTCCATCCAGAGAAAGATTCAGACACTATATGATGTAGGGCTTTCTTATGTCAAGCTGGGACAGCCTTCTACGGAGCTGTCCGGCGGCGAAGCGCAGCGGATCAAGCTGGCAGCGGAGCTGTCCAGACGGAGCACCGGAAGGACGATCTATATTCTGGACGAACCCACGACCGGACTGCATTTTGCAGATGTGCAGAAGCTGATCGAGATTCTGCACCGGCTTGCAGAGGGCGGAAATACCGTTGTGGTAATTGAGCACAATCTGGATGTCATTAAGACGGCGGACTATCTGATCGATATCGGACCAGAGGGCGGCATGCGCGGCGGAACGGTCATCGCCAAGGGAACGCCGGAGGAGGTTGCGGAGAATCCTGCATCGTATACCGGATATTATGTAAAGAAGATGTTGAAAAGTTAAATTTTTCTGAATCCCCTTTTCAATACCGGGGTTTTACGCTATAATGGACGCGGACTATTCCAAAAAGGGTGAAGTTTGCCCTGATTAACATAGAGCAGAACAGGGAATGATTGGAACGTACAGTACGTTCGCAGCAGAACGGAAGGAGATTATAGCATGCAGTATACAGATATCGGGATTGATTTGGGAACAGCCAGCATTCTGGTTTATATCAGAGGGAAGGGCGTCGTATTAAAGGAGCCTTCCGTTGTAGCATTTGACCGTGATACCAACAAGATCAAGGCAATTGGAGAGGACGCGCGCCTGATGCTGGGACGTACGCCCGGCAATATCGTAGCAGTCCGTCCGCTTCGTCAGGGCGTTATTTCTGACTATACCGTAACAGAGAAGATGATGAAATACTTCATCCAGAAAGCACTCGGCAGAAAGACTTTCCGCCGCCCCAGAATCGCAGTCTGCGTACCCAGCGGCGTAACTGAGGTAGAGAAGAAAGCTGTTGAGGATGCAACCTATCAGGCAGGCGCAAGAGAGGTCTCTATTATTGAAGAACCGATTGCGGCTGCAATCGGAGCTGGTATCGATATTTCCAGACCCTGCGGCAACATGATCGTGGATATCGGCGGCGGTACGTCCGATATTGCGGTAATTTCGCTGGGAGGAACCGTGGTGAGCGCATCCATCAAGATCGCAGGCGATGATTTTGACGAAGCGATTGTCCGCTACATGAGAAAGAAGCATAACCTTCTGATCGGTGAACGCACCGCAGAGGATATCAAGATCAAAATCGGTTCCGCTTATAAGAGACCGGAGCCGGACTACATGGAAGTCAGAGGACGTAACCTGGTAACAGGTCTGCCCAAGACCATCAAGGTTTCTTCGGAAGAAACAGAAGAGGCACTCAAAGAGTCTACAATGCAGATTGTAGAAGCAATTCACGGCGTATTGGAGAAGACTCCCCCGGAACTGGCTGCGGATATCGCGGACAGAGGTATCGTCCTGACCGGCGGCGGAAGCCTGCTGCGCGGTCTGGAAGAGCTGATTGCGGAGCACACCGGCATCAATACGATGACGGCAGAAGATCCGATGACCGCAGTAGCCATCGGAACCGGCAAATATGTAGAATTTCTGGGCGGATACAGAGAGTAATTCCATCGGAACCAGAACGTAGATGCAAAGCGCATCGAAAACAGGAACATTGTCAGAATCATAACAAGGTCGCCTATTTCATGGGCGACCTTTTGTGTTCAAAATGCCTGTTGGTGTGGTTGGCGGCGCAGTGCAACCTATATTATAACAACAGCGGAGAAAACAGTGGCACAGCTGAAAGGATTTGTAACACACATTATTTATCGTAACAACGGGAACGGCTATACCGTTTTTGAATTGAATACAGGCGACGAGATCACCTGCGTGGGCACATTTCAGTCTCTGGAAGAGGGAGAAATTCTGGAGCTGGAGGGAGATTTTACCGAGCACGCGGTGTATGGGAGTCAGTTTAAAGTTTCTTCGTTCAAATTCTCGTCGCCAGAGGATGCGGCGGGGATGGAGAGATATCTCGGCTCCGGGGCGATCAAAGGAGTCGGCGCTTCGCTGGCGGCGCGGATTGTGAAACGGTTCGGGGCGGATACGTTTCGGATTATCGAAGAAGAGCCGGAGCGTCTGGCGGAGATCAAGGGGATCAGCGAGCGCAAGGCGATGGATATTGCATCCCAGATGGAAGAAAAGCACGAAATGCGGGAAGCAATGGTCTATCTGCAGAAATACGGGATTTCCAACACGCTGGCAGTACGGATTTATGAAACCTACGGCAGCAGGCTCTACCGGGTTTTGGAAGAAAACCCGTACCAGCTTGCGGATGATATTGACGGAATCGGCTTCCGCAAGGCGGATGAACTCGCCGCAAGAATCGGCATCCACACGGATTCGGATTTTCGAATCCGGAGCGGAATTTTGTATACATTATTGCAGGCGTCCGGAGAAGGGCACATGTATCTGCCGGGCAGCGTTTTGATCCGGCGCGCGGCAGCGCTTCTCGACCTTCCGCAGGAGGCAATTGCAGATCAGCTGCCGAACCTTTCGATGGATAAAAAAATGGTCATCAAGAAAAACGGCGAGGA
>ERZ1035041.396-NODE-396-length-20279-cov-10.740704_pt1 | contig 20279 bp, 13 predicted proteins | sample MGYA00520684_ERZ1035041 | MGnify/ENA primary metagenome ERZ1035041 (study PRJEB33766, sample SAMN09781699) | gut metagenome | biome: gut microbiome | host: Homo sapiens | place: Madagascar | study: EMG produced TPA metagenomics assembly of the PRJNA485056 data... | reverse complement strand
TTAAAAAAACTTCCTTTCAAGCTTTAATTTTTCTATTTCCATTATTGCTCGAAAGGAAGCTTATTATTCACTTTTACACAAATTTTTCGGCGGTCTCCGGGAGAACAATTTACAGCGTTCTCCCGTTGATTTTTGAGTAAACAATTATTATTGATTTACCGATTCAATGATAATCCGTGCTCCTAACCTAAAGCCGTTCAGGAATGCTTCTCGGTCACAGATTTCAGAAATCTCCCGATTTCAATCCCTGTATTTTTCAAAGGTTTCTTTCTGTTCCTCAGTCGAGGATTGCCGTGAGTTTTTCTTCATTTCTGTTTAGCAATTTCAGCAGTTCTGTGACCTCGCTGTTAAGTTTTGCACATTTTTCATTCGGAACTATGTTTCCATAATATAGCTCTTCAAGTGTATTCATTATTGCACCGCCTTTCGCAGTACAAACATATATCACAAAGCTCTTGCAAAGTCCAGACTTATTTATACTTGTTATATTTATGAATGTGTTTAGATAAAACTTGCTTTTTCTATAGTCACTTTTCTAATCTGTTACTACGTAATATTTTAATCCTAATATATCTTAGGACTGATTTTAAAAAACAAGTATCTCCTTAAGATTTATACTTAACAATACATTAAGGTGCGTCCTTAATAAAATTGTCAAAGGAGTGCTTAAAATGACAAAAAGAGATTGCGTAAAACTATTATATGATTCCATTAAATCTTCCTCTTCACTAAAATATAACAAAGACTGCTATATTTTTATTGCAGTCCTTCCATCAATGCCGTATAAATCATTCAATGCTGAATTAACAAAGGCAACAAATCTCTCCGAATGGACCAAATTGCATTATGCAGAAATCACAGATAAAGAAGTAAGTAAACCAAATATATTCACTAAAATATTCACCCCTGACAACAAAAAAATTTTGCTCAATAAGCTTAGCTTGATTTTTCGTAAAGAAAATCAATTTAACTACAAAAATTTCTTCCACCTTATACACAAATATTTTAAGTATATTCCTGCTGTGGAGTTCACCGATAATTCCGTTAAAGCAGCAGATTGTATTTTTGAGATTTTGACTTATTTTTATCAGTATATTGATGCAGATTTGCTTACAAAAACATATCTGTGTTTATCAAAAGCTGTACCTATCTCTCAGTATGATTTTTGTATGATAATGTTCAAGCTTACCGAAAAACGAACAAGAATCAATTACAACCTTGAATATGAATATAAAAATATCAATACTCACAAATGGCATGCAATAGATTTTGAAAAATTCGACCACTTGGAAATCAGTCAAAAGGGAATCTGGAAAAAAGATTTTAGTACCTACACGAACAAAAAAGAGAGAACTTCCGTAATCAAAACACTGACCGTATTATTAAAATCATATTTTGAGACTAACGGATACAGCATTGAAAACAGTAAAACAAAAGATAGTCTTAGTCAACTGAACAATTACTCTAATTTTGCAAGAGAAAAATGCAACGGCACAATCGAATCATACCGTGATTTAGCTGTAACCTTATATGAATGTATATTGAAACATATTCAAAGTAAAAGTACAGAAAACGAAACAACTGACTTTTGCAAAGACAGCTCCGAATTTAGAAACACCGGAAAAGAATTAGAAGAATACCTGAGTTGTATAGATATTTACGGCAGAGAAAACTATGACAGATTTTTGGTGTTGTCCAAAAAAGCAGATACAAATGCATACGCAGCTAACGAACTGGGCGATATTTATTACTTTGGAAAGGCTTTCAAACTTTCCGGAAGCAAGGAAATTATTATTTCAAAAGATTATCTCAAAGCAAAAGAATATTATGAAAAAGCACTCACGGCAAAGCCCTATATTGGAGCTGCAGCTTACAGCCTTGGATATATGTATCTCAGGCAATTATTCGAGGATTACAATGAAAATGATTCGGTCAAACTGGCAGAAAAGTATTTCATAACAGCAAAAGATGCAGGGATATTTGCCGCATCACACAACCTGGCTGAAATAAAAATAAAAAGAGCAAAAAGGATATACCAAAAGCAAAAGAAAGTTACAGCAAGCATTTATACATACTACGAAGATGCTATACGTATGCTTGTTGAATCCGCAGAAAATGGATGGATATATTCGTGGAATTTGCTAGGACTGATATTTGATAACGACGAAGTTTTCAATCTTATAAAAAAAGAATTTATGTCAAAAAATCCGACATATATAAACAGCTCTTCGCCTCTTGATTTTTATCAGAGGGCAGCCGAATACGGTAACCCATGGGCATTACTTAAATGCGGAAAAATTAATGAAGAAAACGATAACATTAACGCTGCATTGGAGTATTACAATGCAGCATCTAAAACAGGCTGTGAAGAAGCTGACCTCTGCATATCAAAAATTAAAGGAAAAGGTAACTTACCGAAAATATAGATATAATTTTCAATGATAAAACAATTTATTATAATATTGACAGTAAGCAAAGCTTACCAAAATATTTCAAGGAGGAATTACAATGAGCTACAGCAGAAAGTATACCGGATGGGACAACTCGGACAGAGAGGATTTCTATGATGATGACGGTAATCTCAAAACCACTCAAGTTGACCGTTATGACTGGAGCGGAAATTATGCAGGCACTGACGTTTACAACGAGTATGACGAAAAAATAGACTCTTACAGAAAGTAAAGGTCAGAACGAAATGGTTGGGGGCTGATACTAAAAATATCGGTCCCCTGAACATTGCAAAAGGGAGAAAAACATGAAAGCTAGCATTTTTAATGTTGCACAAAAATATATGGATAAAATATTACTGTTCAATACATATACTACTTCTATGCTAGAGATTGAAGAAGAAGTGTATAATGATATCCTTTGTAAGAACAAATTTGATCAGTATCAAAAAGAAACACTCGCTCTGTACGAAATGGGATTTCTGATACCGGACAATTTTGATGAAGCTGCACATCAGCAAGCACTCAGACAAACCGTAATTGACAGTAACAGCGGAAAAATCGCCAACATCATTATTGCTCCTACACTTGAATGTAACGCACATTGCTATTACTGTTTTGAAAAAGGTCATAGGCGCGGAACTATGTCTACTGAAACAGCCGACGCTTTAATTCATCACCTTAAGGAGAACTGGAACGGAAGGAAGCTTGGAATTACGTGGTTTGGCGGAGAGCCTTTGATGGCATTTGATATAATTGACTATATTATTGAAGGTTTAAACAAAAATGGCATTGTGTTCTCATCAAAAATCACAACAAATGGGTCGTTACTGACAGAGGATAAAATACAGCACATAAAAGAAAAATGGAATGTTGATAAAATTCAGATAACAATAGATGCTATCGGAAATGAATATAACAGAATAAAAAACTACACATATATTAAAGATGCATTCCACACCGTTGTCAGCAACATTAAAACAGCGTTGTCCTATGGCTTGAAATTAAAAATAAGAATCAACTTTGATCCAGAGCACAAGGAAAAAGTACTTGAAACAATGGATTATTTCAATAAGAATTTTCCCAACGAAAATAATTTAAAAATCTATTTTGCTCCTATTGATGAAGATAACGATATAGTCAAGAACATTAATTCTGATTTTTCAGATTGCTATGAACACCCATATATTTCACTGATAAAGTTCGGCAGAAAACACAATTTGTACCGAGGTTTTCCTGATATGGAAGATGACGACGCTGAAGACGATAATGACGAAAAAGACTTTTTAAAAAAGCTTAAAATATATCCTTCGGTTACTAATTGTTATGCCACCTGCCCAAGTGTATACTCAATAGACCCTTCAGGTAAAATTTACAAGTGCCACCGTGTATTAGGCAGACCTGAATATTCAAGCGGAGACATCTTTTCAGGTATTCAGAAAAATCAGGAATACAGATATTTCTGCAATACTAATCCGGCCTATAAGGAATGTGGCGAATGTCAGGTTCTCCCTATTTGTCAGGGCGGATGTAAGATTAATGCCAGAATATACAAAAACAAAGAAGCATGTGCTCCATGCAAAGAAATAATAAAGGATTTGATTCTTCTATATAAACAAGATATAGATAATCTGAATAAAATTTCTTTGAAAGGAGGCGAAAGCAGTGAAGGTGTTTAGAAAAGTTAACAAAGATAAAATGGACAGTGTTATGAATGCAAAGGCATCTGTGAGTTATGCAAGCTGTTATAGCGATTGTCCAAAATGCCGTTTTTCAGACGGCTAATCTAAAGGGCGCTGTTACAAAAATGTTGCAGCGCCTGTTTTGATTTTATTTTATCTTACTGTTGCCTTAACACAATAATAATTCTGAATATTTATCAAAATGATTGACATAATGCACAATGTATGGGATAATATTTATTAAATAATAATAAATATTTAGTATTTTTAGTGCAATGTGCCGTATACAAGATTTATTGTTTGTTTATCGGACTGAATTTAAAAAATGGTATAAACTTCTTGAATTATAATGTGACCATAATATTAAGAAAGGTGGTCATAATTATGACTGAAAGAATTACAATCAACGGTAAAAATGTTTTTGAAGGCACAATCACTGCAATAGAAAGCAACTGCATAAGAATCACAATTTCAACGGGTCAGCAGGGAGTTCTTTTTTCTAGCGATATTTCAAAGAATTATATTAACCCCAAAAACCTCTTTACACTCAACAGCTCTGTATTCGTAAGAATTAAGAACAGATGTTTTGACGGAACATTGATTTTTACTATGGAGGGAATACTCAGTAACAGTGTTAATGAGTATTACAAGGGTGAAGAAATGTATTGCATTTCGGTTGCAAACTGCAAAAGCGGAACAATAGTTCAAATCACACCTTCAATTACAGCACTTGTTTTAAATACATATCTTGAAAAAGGTACTATGGCTATTGCCAGTGTTTACAAAACCGACACAGTTACAAACAGAATGCGCTTGCTTCTTGACAGTGTACTTTATGACCGCACTGACATCAAGCTTGACATAAACTACGGTAATATTCTTTCCGTAACGGAAGAAAATAAAGAAATTGCAGCTTAATAGCGGATAATTCCGCAGGAGGTAAAAATGGACACAAATGAATATTTTAAAAGAGAACTTGAGATCATTAATGAAATAACAGACAGTTTTGATTATGATTCTGAAGAAATATATTCTGATATATTTGAATATGATTCCAAGAATGTAAAAGAACCAATTGAAGATTTTTTAAAGTATTATCGTGAAAAAACAGAAAAAAATGATAATAAAAACACAGATTTTCCTATGTATCAAGGTCAAAAACTTGCAGAAATAATCTCTTTGAATCCTGAATTTATTAAACAATACGGAGATAAAGTAACCAGAGACAACTGCTATAATTTTCTTACTGAAAAAATCGAGTCTATTCTTCCAAATGCTGACACTAACCCACCGTATACAACCCCATTAAAATCTAATAGTGTAAGCAAATGGTTTTATAAAGACAGAAAACCCCAATACAGAGTTGATATTTTTAAAATTTCATTTGCATTGGATTTGCCGCTCGAAGAAAACATCGATCAAAAAAATTACTGTCACAAAAGCCTTTTCAATAAAGTCTTTAAGGAACGCTATGCTTTAAAATCACCTGACGAATTATGTTTTATGTACGCAAAAAAACATCACCTATCATATATAAAAGCACTCGATATATTTGATAAATTTATCGCTAAAATTAATAATGATGAAATAAACACATACAAAGCCCAACAAATTATTACAGAAGCAAATGAAACCAAGACTATAATTGGTAAGACAATATCAGATAACCTAACTGAAGAAGAATTTATAAATCTACTTTTAGATTATTATCCTGTACTAAATATTGCTAACACCTCTTTGAAGAATAAAGCCAAAAAATATATTGATATAATTTCAAATAAACGGTTTTTAGAAACAATTCGTATTAACAGAAATAATGTGCTCTCAAATATAGATGTTAAGACAAATTATGATACTGATGAAATTAAAAACGACTCAAAAGATATAAATCTCAAAAATTTTCTTCTTTTTGGAGGTTATCCCAGACAATTACCAAAAGAAGAAGATATACAGGGTTCCGATGATTACGAATTAACAGATACAAAGGGAATAAGTATAGATCGTTATGAAAGAACGAAGTATGAATTTCTTCCGCAACCATATTCAATATATAACAAGCTAGATGCACCCGAAAAAAGCACAGAAGGAACATATTATGAAAAAGCGAGAAAAGCATTGATATATTACCATTTTATAACATATTGGTGTCCTCTCGAAAATGAATATGAACCTACTTATGATGATTATTTAGCTGAAATTAACCAAATACTGGATTCTTGTATGTTACCAACTATGTATCCCTTCAATATGTTTGATTTCTTTTATCTATACTGTTCAAAAACTCTAAATCCAATTAGTACATATTTTATACTAACACAAATTATAATTGAAGCTAATACACAAATAAACCTTGAAAGAAAAATAAACCTCAGAAAAAGCAAAGAGCAATCTAAAAATAAACGGCAATAAAAGTATTTAAAAAATATAGAGGCAAATAGAGATGTGGGTTACAAGACAGGTATTGAAACAAGACAATAAACTTATTTTAGCAAACAACGAATATAAAATTATTGAAGAAATAGGAAGAGGCACAAGCAGCATAGTGTATCTTGCAGAGGATTGCTCTAACAGCCGTCTTGTATTGATTAAGGAGCTATACCCCAAAAATCTAGGTATTTTCAGAAATACGGACAACTCACTTGTCATACCGGCAAGCTCAAACGATAACTTTGAAATATACAAAAGCTATCTGCGTGAAGCAGTAAAACTCCAGATAGAATTTCACAACTCCGATGAGCTTGCAAATTCAACCTCTGACGCTGAAAGAATCATTGAGTATAACAACACTTTGTATGTAGTAATGGGCAGAGTTGTCGGAAAATCATATGACAAGGTAAAACCTAAAAATCTTGACTCTGCTCTCAAAATATGCAAATCACTGACAAAAGCTATCTCCTTTTACCATCTCAAGGGATATCTCCACCTTGACATAAAGGCTGAAAATGTATTTAAAATTCAGGAAACGGACGAGCTTGTAAAGTTGTTTGACTTTGACAGCGTTCACAAAAAAGAGGATATCATCAACGAGAATTGCAAGCCTACATATTCAAAATCTTGTGCTGCACCTGAGGTCAAGAAAATCGAGCACGGTAAATATGATGAAATAGATGAAAGGTCAGATATTTATTCAATAGGTGCAATGCTATTCAGAAAGATAATGCATCGTGATGTAGATACAGAAGACAGCAGACCGAAAAAGCGCTGGGATTTTACCAACATTGAACTGCTTAAAACAGAGTCCCCTCAGGCAAAGTCTGCCCTGACGGAGATTTTCAGAAATACTCTTGCACGCAATAAAAAAGATAGATACAAAAGCACTGATGAACTTATCGAAGCACTTGATAAGGCTATTGAAATCACAAGCAATAAAGTTTTCCTTTGTGACCACAACATCACTACAACAACCTCAAAGGATTACTATATCAGCAGAGCGGATAAAGTCAGAGAAATAAGAGAGAAACTTGAGAATTATCATATTGCATATCTCTACGGCATTGGCGGAATCGGTAAATCCGAGACCGCAAGAGAATATGCTGAAACCTATCGAAAATATTATAACACTATTCAAATTACTCAATATTCTGTAAATCTTCAAGAGACTATTGCTAAATTAGAAATTGGCAACCTCGAGGACGAAAATCCACAAATAGAAGATAGGTACAATACAAGAATTGAGATTCTATCAAAAAAATATTTATACAACAGCAATACCCTGCTGATTATTGATAACTACAATGTTGCACCTGGCACTAAAGAATATAAAAACAATGTTCAGGACGTCATGAAAGTGCTTAACAAACTTGATATACATATTATATTCACTACAAGAGCAAATCAAGAAGATAATTCAAAAACAGTATTTGTTAACGAGTTATCTGATGATGAACTGATACATATGTTTTTCCAGATTAATAAACATGAACATAACAATCCAGATAGAATATCTTTAGTAAATAAATTGCTAGAAATTACAGAAAAACACACTATGACAATAGACCTCGTTGCACATTTATTAAAAATAGAGAGTGAAGATAACGGAGTATCTCTTAATAAGTTTATGAATATTTTATCATCAAGTGGTCTAAAAAACGATCTTGCCCTTCCCGTTAAAAACAATAAAGACGAAGAATCAAATAAAGACACAGTTTACAATTATATCAAGGCGTTATTTAATGTATCTATTTTGAATGCTAACGAAAAGTATTATATGGTAAATGCTGCACAACTGCCAGTTTCAGGTATGAAAAAATCCGAATTCAAAAAATTAGTTGGAGCAGATTGTAATGATAATACTATAAATGACTTAATAAGTAACGGATGGATTAAAAGTAATGGTAACAATATTTTTTTACACCCTATTATTTCTGAAGTAAGTAACAATGAATTAGCCCCACAGCTATCTGATAACAGTATATTACTCTATACTAAAAATTTAGTTTCTGTATTAACAAACTCTGAAAACAAAAGCGGCTATTCGGATTGTGCAATATCACTCGCAAATACTTTATGCAAAATAAACAATGCAAATGCTTTACAGTACATAGCAGAAATATCAGAAAACATGGTTGGAATCATACATTATAAAATTATATTAGATTATTGTAAATGTATTCTTAACTATGTAAAAAAACATTTAGTAGAACATTTAGAAGACCACTCATCTAAAAAAGCTGAACTATTTAAAAAGGTAGGAAATATTTATGAAAAGATGGGTGTAAATCCATTTTTAATGATGAGTTGCTATAAAAAAGCTATTTGCATAAAAATGTTAAATGCTTTTTCAGCAATTAATAATTCTCTCGATTATTCAGATGACGATAACATTATAATAGCTAACGAATTAGAAGCTCTTGGAAATAAATACACCGAAATCTTTGCTTTTGATGACGATGCAATTTGGTATTATGAAAAATCATTTGAAATCAAGAAAAAATATTACGAACAGAAAAATCAAAAACTTAATTTAGCAAAAGCGTATTATGAACTTGGTAAAGCATATTTTCAAATCAATAATCATCTAAAATGCCAGGAATTATTTTGGAATGCCTGCTCAATACTAAAGGAACACTTAAACGCATTATATGATGATCAGTCTAAAATTGAAACACTGGAACGACTGGCCAAAGTATATATATATTTGGATATGAAAGAAGCTATTAAATATTTGGAGCAAGCACTTAAAATCAGAGAAAACAAATACTGCCTATCAGAAGAATTAGCCGACGCATATGAATATTTAGGTGTCATGTACGAAAGGCTTAACCATCGTATTGACAAAACTTCATTTGATTATTTTTGTAAAGCTATGAAGATTAAGAAAATACTATATAATAATTTGCCCGAGTTATTAGCTGATTTATATGAGTCTTTCAGTGAAATAGTGTATAATCATCATTTTTTGGCAGGATCTCTTTGTGCATTACCATATTTAATCTCCGCATTAAATATAAGGCTACGTTTATGTGAAAAAGGCAGTATAGAACAAGCTGCAATTTATGAGCATTTTGCTTATAAACTAAATGAACGGTGTATAGAAGAGGCAGAATCCTATTTTCACATAGCCTACAATATAAAACTTAATTTATATAAAAATAATCCTATTAAATTATCAAAAACGCACGAAATCTACGGCGATTTTTTACTTAAACGCATTAAGTATGTCGATGATTTTTCACATTCGGCTTATATCGATCATTGCTGTCAAAAAGCATGTGAATACTATCGTAATGCATTAATATCATTACAAGATATTTTACCGGAGGAACATGAAACAATTGCCCGAATATATCAAAGTATTAGTTATGCCGAGATGCTTAAAAATAACAAACCTGAATCAATAAAGAATGCTGAAAAATCACTTTCCATACGAATAAAAATTTATAAAGATATTCCTTTAAAGGAAGCGAACGCCTACGATGAATACGGAGAACATTGTTTGCTGTTAGAATATATCCCTAATGCATTGACAGCATTTAAAGAAGCGCTTAATATACGAAAAAACGAATTATACCCCAACAAATATAATTATTGTATTGCTAATTCTTATGAGTCGCTTGGCAATGTTTATTTAAAGTTAGGTAAAAAAACAATAGCAATAAAATGTTACGAGGCAACTTACAAAATAAGAAAATCAATTTTTAAATTTGATTCCCAAAAGCTCTTATCCGCTCATGAATTTATGTCAGAAAAATATCTGAATATACTTGGATACAAAAAATATATATCATTTCAAAGCAGTATAAAAGAGGATTACAAAACTCTAATTTGAGCTAAATCATAAGCTATGGGATATCCGGACTGATTTTGAAAAACCTTTCTCCTTCCCTGATATATAATATAGACACAAACAACGGAAGGAGGATGTATTATGAATTTCTGGCAGAGTTTCTGGGACGCTATGCGTTCAGCTACAAGATGGTTCAGCAGCTTGTGGTAATAGCTCAAAACCGTGCAGAGGCAATTGAGAGTTTCATCGGTTGTCTCTGCACCGAAAAAATTAAGTTTAATAATAAAGTAGATCTCAATTATGGATAACAGCATGAGTCTTACCGAAAAAATGCCCAAAATAATAAATCAAATGAGTTCTCAATACCTGAAATAAAAGTATCTCCTTATAAGGGTATCGCTACAATGTTTCATATATTGTGTTCAAAATATCAAAGTCTTGTAGAAGGTGATAGCGATGATGACGGATTCAGGGAAAAAACTTTATTCAGAATTGCGCATACTTATATGGTTATCGGTACATTATATGATGATACAGAAGACTATGAAGATTCAATGATATGCTACAATCAGGGGTTGGAGATTTGCGAAAGCTTACCTGATAATACGATGTATACGAATCTTAAAATGGATATACACTCCTGCATCGCTCATTGCTACACCCTGCAGCGCAAATACCAAGAAGCAATAAAATACCTGGTTGATATTATCAGCACAACAGACGAAGATGATCCCGAAGAACTCATTGCAATTTCAGCATTGTATACTGAGTTAGGAAGAGCGTATAAGAACGCAGGTCAATATATAGATGCGCTTAATATAAATATAAAAGCATTTAATTTGATAAAAGATATTTTGTCACCAAATGACAGCATGATTGCAACTGTATATAACAATATAGCTACAAGTTATTTAGATTTAGGTGACTTTCAAAATGGTCTTAAATTTCTTCTCAAATCCTTGCAGATACTTAATACACAGATTGACTCTGTAACCTGCACAATTATAACTACTCTGTGTAATATAGGAGCAACATATAGAAAACTTCACAAGTATGAAGATTCTATGAAATACTTGAAGAAAGCTCATGAGTTATGCGTGGACAAGCTATCGTATGATGGTTTGCGAATTGCCAATATTCTTAGTGAAATATCTAATACATATTATTGTCAGAACAAATATCACGACGCATTAAAAAACGAAACAAAAGTGTTAAAGTTTCGTGAAAAATACTGAAGGAAGGAAGTATAGAGTTTATTCCGTTTTTTAGTATTCTAAGGAATATTTATTCGGAATTTGATGACTACGAGAAAGCCCTTACTTATTTAAAAAAGCAACTCAGAATACATCAAAATAAATTACCTGTGGATGATCCTACCAATATTTCTTTGTACACTAATCTGAGTTGCACCTATTCAGACCTGGGCAATTATGATAACGCTGAAGAATATCTCAAAAAGGCAATTTTACTCGGAGAAAAAATATATTCTTCAAATCACTACGAAGTGGCTTCCCTTTATTCTAACGCCAGCGACCTGTATAAAAGCATGGGCAATTTAGAGATTGCATTAAACTATGCAAAAAAGGCATTAAATATTCAAGAAAACAGTTGTTTCAAAGATGCTGAAAGCATTGGAATAATATACTGTAATTTAGGCGAAATATATGAATGCTTAGGCGATAAAGAAAATCATTAGAGTATTACAATAAATCTTTGATTTCCTTTAGTTTATGTTTGTCAGAAAACGATTCGCATATTGAAGTTGTTAATAAAAAAATTCAAAATTTGTTTATGTAAATCTAAGTTAATAAATTTAGGGAGGTCAAAAAATAGGATATGAAATATTAAAAGATAATCACCAAAAACTATATATCGAAAGTGCAAAAGCAGAGAAATATATTGAAACTGATTTTGAAACTTCAATAGAAAAAGTAAATAAAATACTTGAAGTCTTATGTAAGGAGCTTTATCAAAAACACTACAACGAAGAACTTGACTATGTTGAAATTATTAATGTTCTATATGATAATGGTTACTTGTCATCAGAAGATAAGAGTGCTTTGCATGATATTAGGAAGAAAAGAAATTCAATTATACATGAAGGCAATGAGGCAACTGAAGGTTTTGCAAAATGGGCATATAAAGCCGGCGAGAATATTTCGTATAACATAATAAATTGTATCAAATGCACAGTAGATATTGATCATAAAAGCAATTATCAAAATCAAGTTACTCCAACAAAGCAAGTTCAGCATCAACAAAAGAATAGCCAACCCTACTTATACAAGAAAAAATCCAGAAAGAGTATTCCACTTATCGCATCAATAATTATTATTTTGGTTGTATGTTTCAGCATTGGTGCTTTAGCTGTAAATAATTATATGAATGCAGGATGTATAATCGAAGAAAATGTTTTAACAGCGTATAGAGGTACTGAAAAAAGCGTTACAGTTCCTGATAACATAGAAGTTGTTGGGAAATATGCTTTTTCGGGAAATAAATCTATTGAAACCATTGTATTGCCAAACTCAATAACAACTATAGAAATGAGTGCATTTGAAGACTGTGTAAATCTAAAAAGTATAAACTTGCCAAATGGACTTACTACTATCGAAACATCTGCATTTAGCGGATGCTACAATGTAAAAGAATTGAACTTGCCTAATACACTTACTTCAATAGGCAATGTAGCCTTTTCAAGGTGTTCTTCAATTTCATCAATTATTATCCCTGAAGGAGTTGAAAAAATTGAAACGTCAACTTTCTCGGGATGTGAAAGCTTGACATCAATTATATTGCCTAGTTCGCTGAAACATTTAGGAAGTCACGCATTTCGTGAGTGCACCAGTCTGAGAAAAATATTTATTCCGGAAGGAATTACAAACTTCCCTGAAGCACTTTTTTATGGTTGCACAAATTTACAGACAGTTAATGTGCCTGTGAGTGTTCCAAAAATCAAACGACTTGCGTTTATGAATTGCGAACCAGATATATATTGTGTAATTGGGTCATATGCAGACCAATATTATACTCAAAATGGAATTAAACATATTTCGGTTGACTCGTTTGATGATGCACAACTCACTTCAGATTTTATAATTGATGGAGGAAAACTAATAAAATATACAGGCGCAGGAGGAGATGTGGTTATTCCGGAAAATGTTACAATCATCGGTGAGTACGTATTTAACGAAAACAACACAATTAATACTGTAAGCTTTGCCGGTAATATACAAGAAATAGAAAATTGCGCTTTCCGGTTATGCAGTTTAAAACAGATAAATTTACCCGAATCGTTAAAGTATATTGGGGAACAAGCCTTTATAAAGTGTGAGAGTCTTGAAGAAATTACTACCCCGGGAAATGTTGAATATATTGGACCCTACGCCTTTCAAGAATCAGGTATATCAAGCTTAACTGTATGTGAAGGTGTAGAAACCATAGGAAGTAAAGCTTTTACAAGTTGTCCATCATTAAACAAGATAGAGTTACCGGATACTTTACATACTGTAGAGGATCATGCTTTCTATAATGATGGACTTGCATATGTATACATTCCTTCAAGTGTTACCAGTATTGGTTCATATGCTTTTTCAGGATGCTTAGTTGATTATGACCAAGGCTCATATGCTCAGATGTATTTTGAATAAATTCAATCTCTTTTGAAAAAACAATAATCTTACATCCTTAATTCTTATAACAAAGAGGTTTCGTTCGATTCTATCGAGAAAATCAAAAGAGTAGCGGAATTTTATGATAACAAAGTTCAGATTATCAACCTTTACAATTTCCTTTAAGGCGAGAAATACGATGTTTACCTAACCGCAAAGACATTACTTTATTATTAAAAAGGAGTTTTTTAAATGACGAACAACAAAAACAACTCCATCACAGAATATGTTATATTTGGAAAATCCGTTAAAGAGCAATTTGAGAATAAAAGAGTTATAAAAAGCAATGATGTGATTATTGCTAATGCTCTGATGAGTGTTGCCTTTTATCGACTTAAGGATCAACGAAAAGGAGGCTGGGTATGTGGAACATATACCAATAGCATAAAAAAAGAATTCGCATAGTCATAAAACGTTTTTTTGACGAAGAAAGAGCAACAAAGCTTATTGAATATTGCAAAGAATGTGAGTGGGATGATAACATTAGCGTAAATGAGCAAAGTCCTTTTTTCGATGATGTAAAAACTCTTCTCGAATTTGTTCCGAAAATAGGGATAATTCGTTATCGTGGTTTTTAACCATATTGAACAAAATATATTTTTTATACGTTTCAAGCAGTACAGTCATTTCAAATATACATTACTACGTTTTTATTTGCAATAGAGTATACTATTTCTGTATATCTACTTTAATTACATAGAAAAATTTTGAGTTACATCAAGTGTCAAACAACAGCCAAAGATTTTTCGCATTATTCGTGCGGTAAAAGTCAGAGGTCGCTGTTTGACGCTTATTTTCCTAAAATCATTGGTTTAGAATATTTAATAATAAACCGATCTTTGCTACATATTATGAATGTTCTCGGACTGATTTTAAAAAAGAAAACTATTATTATAGGATAAAATATTATTATAGAAAATATTTATATAGGTTTATTTTAGGGCTAGATTTACAATATAAAGTTTAGAATAAAATGTATTATATTATATAGCTTGAGAGAGTTTTTTACATAATTAATTCTATAACATTAAATAAAAAAATCAAAAGGAGGACACAACAATGACACAGAAAATTGATTTACCTACACTTCTTGACACAAATGACATAGTTGCTGTGGATACCTGCGCAATTCTAAGCGACGGATTTATAAAGCTCTTTAAAGAATCAGCAAAAGCTGTTTTCAGACTGAATAAACCGTTAATTTTGCACGGTTCTGTAGTAAATGAGCTTGTCAGGATATCAAGAACAGCCGAACATCCAAAATGCAACATAGCACAAGAAGCTCTGTTAATACTCAAAGTGTTTGAACACTATAAAATATTTAAGTATTGGGGAAATCCCAAAGATTTCAGGCTTGCTGACCAGCAATTCCTTGAATATGTAATTGAGTTGATGACAGATAATGACATAGCAATAATTACATTAGATAAAAAACTAACATCAGATATTTTAATGCAAAATATGATAAACTCATACCACGGACATATAATAAAGGTTTTTGGATTATCTGATTCCGGCAAACTGTTTGATTGTTCAAATTTGCAAAATAATGAAGGCATATCTAAAAAATCAAATAATTCACTTATTTATACAAAAAGTGTAGAAAGTTACAAGAAGCTATTCAATTTATAAAATGTGATATCAGGACTGTTTTTAAAAAATCAACCTCATATCTTGTGAGATAATGAAAGAAATCAAAGAAAGGATTGATTCCCTATGTATTGAGATCTTACCCAATAAAAATAGAAAAGCATCTTCACTAAAAGGAGTTAGTACTATGTACAATAAGAAATTATTACTTACCAAGTTAGCAGACACAAATGAAATATACATTGATACCATAGCAATTTTGAGTTCAGGCTTTGAAAAACTTATGATAAAAAATGCCCGAAGTATAAAAGACAACGGTCAGACACTCACTATTCATCGTGCAGTAATTAATGAGTTAAAGCAAGCCATAGAGAATGGTTCTCCTGAAGAAAGCAATACGGCAAACGAAAAGTTCCTTGCAATAAAAGCGTTGGAAGAAGGCAGAATAATCCAATATGTCGGCAATCATCTTGAACCCCGTTCTGCAGCTCAACAGTATTTAGAGCTTATTATGCTTTACAGAAACAAGAAATCCGTTTCCTTAATATCCAATAATGACAAATTGATACATGACGTACTTATGCAAAACACTATTCAATCCTTTAGCGGAACGCCGGTTACCGCTTTTAAAATAACTGATGATGGTGATCTTGCGGAGGTTGAGGCAATTCATACATATGAAGTCGGAAACACCGGCAGTAAAACCTCGGATATAACTGAAGACCAGACTGCAAGATTACTTAAAATGTTCGGACTTCATTAATTGTCAATCAGCCTTTAAGGAGTGATGCTTATGATTGTATTATAATTTCATACGCCTATACATAGCAAACTTTAAATTCAGAAAGGACTAAATTTATGAGTGAATTATTTTTATCAGACAACGAAAAAGCTAATCTCAACCATACTATTGCATCTTTAGAAGCAGTGAACGGAGCAAATGTATATTGTAATCCAATTTGTCATAGTTCCGGTTGCGGTGAATGGGACTGTTTCTTTAGTTGTCACTGTGCAAACTCTTATAAATAAAGAATATTACTGTCTGTCCATCAATATTGATGGGCAGACATAATCAAATAATAAAAAGGTTAGTTTTAAGGAATATTTATTTAAATTTGGGTGGGAGGAACCTATGAGTAAAGTAAAAGTTTTTATGCTAATCACCAATGAAAATTGCAATCTTAACTGCACATACTGCTATGAGCACCACAAAAGCAACTCTTTTATGAGTTTTGATATTGCTAAAAATATTATAGACAATGAATTAAAAAATGCATTGTCAACAGAAACATATGAGATAGAGTTTTTTGGCGGAGAACCATTCCTTAATTTTCCTCTAATCAAAGAGATTGTTGATTATGTACAGACAAAATACCACAACTTAAAGGTTTATTTCAACGCATCAACAAACGGAACTCTTGTACATGGAGAAATAAAAGAATGGCTCATGGAGCACAAAGATGTTTTTTCCCCGGGACTAAGTCTTGACGGCACGAAGGAAATGCACGATATCAACCGCCCTTTCAAAAAAGGCAATAATAGCAGCTTTGATGCCATCGACATAGATTTTTTCAAAAATTTTCACAAAAACCCTCATGCTAAGATGACAATATCGCCAGCAACATTATCGCAAATGGCACAGGGTATAAAGTTTATACATAGTTTGGGATTTGTATGCGATGCGACCTTTGCATCAGGAATTGACTGGACTAATCTCTATAATATTGAAACGCTCTGCAATCAGCTTGCAGAACTCATAGAATTCTATAAAAACAATCCGAAACTCGAAGTATGTCGTATGCTGAAATATGATTTTATTTCTATTCTTAACCCTAGTATTGAAAACTTCAGATACTGCGGAGCAGGAAAAACAATGACGGCTTTCGATTCCAAAGGTACTAAATATCCTTGTCAGGGCTTTGCACCGGTAACGCTTGGACATAAAGAAGCCCAAAAATATGTAGGCGAGGATTTCTCAAATTTCAAATTTGACAAAAAATCAATCTGTGCCCAATGCAAGCTTGTCAATCTTTGTCCAACTTGTTATGCGTGCAATAAGGCATCAACCGGAGACATAGGAACTATGGACAGTGATATGTGCCTGCTGAATAGATTATGTATACTTACAGGAGCAAAGATTGAATACTATAGACTGATTAACAGTAAAGATACTTCTATTGAAACGCAAAGAACATTAAAAGCTATTGAACAAATTCAGAAAGAAACTTTTAATCCATCTGCTATATACTTAAATAATATAACGATCTCATAAGTATACAAGCAACTGCGGATGTGTAAAATACCAACCCATTTTGTTGTTTTACCATGCAAAAGAAGATATAATGTAATAATCAGGAGGTTTTGAAGATGTATGTAGAAAGACAATCGTTAATTGCAGGTGACAAGCTTGCTTTAAACAGTGAATATAAAATTATTGAAGAAATAGGAAAAGGCACAAGCAGCATAGTGTATCTTGCAGAGGATTGCTCTAACAGCCGTCTTGTATTGATTAAGGAGCTATACCCCAAAAATCTAGGTATTTTCAGAAATACGGACAACTCACTTGTCATACCGGCAAGCTCAAACGATAACTTTGAAATATACAAAAGCTATCTGCGTGAAGCAGTAAAACTCCAGATAGAATTTCACAACTCCGATGAGCTTGCAAATTCAACCTCTGACGCTGAAAGAATCATTGAGTATAACAACACTTTGTATGTAGTAATGGGCAGAGTTGTCGGAAAATCATATGACAAGGTAAAACCTAAAAATCTTGACTCTGCTCTCAAAATATGCAAATCACTGACAAAAGCTATCTCCTTTTACCATCTCAAGGGATATCTCCACCTTGACATAAAGGCTGAAAATGTATTTAAAATTCAGGAAACGGACGAGCTTGTAAAGTTGTTTGACTTTGACAGCATTCACAAAAAAGAGGATATTATCAACAAAAATTGCAAGCCTACATATTCAAAATCTTGTGCAGCTCCTGAGGTCAAGAAAATCGAGCATGGTAAATATGATGAAATAGATGAAAGATCAGATATTTATTCAATAGGTGCAATGCTATTCAAAAAGGTAATGAACCGTGATGTAGACACAGAAGACAGCAGACCCAAAAAACGCTGGGATTTTACCAACATTGAACTGCTTAAAACAGAGTCACCTCAGGCAAAGTCTGCCCTGACGGAGATTTTCAGAAATACTCTTGCACGTAACAAAGAATATAGATACAAAAGCACTGATGAACTTATCGAAGCACTTGATAAGGCTATTGAAATCACAAGCAATAAAGTTTTCCTTTGTGACCACAACATCACTACAACAACCTCAAAGGATTACTATATCAGCAGAGCGGATAAAGTCAGAGAAATAAGAGAGAAACTTGAGAATTATCATATTGCATATCTCTACGGCATTGGCGGAATCGGTAAATCCGAGACCGCAAGAGAATATGCTGAAACCTACAGAAATGATTATGAGGTAATACATTTCACACATTATTCTATAGGGTTAAAAGAAACCTTATCTTCTCTTAATTTTATTAATCTTGATGATAAGGACTTTAAGTTGGAGGAAAGATATAATGTAAGGCTAAATATGCTATCAAAAAAAGGAATGTACAACAGCAACACCTTGCTGATTATTGATAACTACAATGTTGCACCGGATTCAGATGAATATAAAAACAATGTTGAGGTTATGAAAGACCTTAAAAAGCTTGACATACATATTCTTTTTACTACGAGAACATCTCCTGATGACAATAACAGGAAAATTGATATAGAAGAACTGTCCGGTGATAATCTAAAGCAACTTTTCTTCGCAGTAAATCCAAAAGACAGCAACAGTGAAGAGCGCATAAAACAGGTAGATGAGCTTATAGAAACAGCTTTTCGTCATACTCTCACCGTTGATCTCGTTGCGCACCAAACTGTACAGATAGAGCGCTACGGCAAGAAAACCCTTGCAGATTATATCACTGTACTCAAAAACAGCGGACTTAATAACGAGGTCAAGTTATCCGTTTATAATAATAAAGATGATAACGAAAAAAACGATATCGTCTATGAACATATTAAGACTTTGTTCAATTTTTCGTCTCTTACAGATAACGAGCGATATGTTATGGTCAATGCCTGCCTTTTGCCTGTATCAGGAATGGAAACAGCTGAATTCTGTGAATTTATCGGCCTTGCAAACTATGGCGGAGGAGGCTCTGCTTCAGACTGGGGCGAAGATAATACAATAACAAATCTTGTGAACAGTGGCTGGATAAAAAGAGTTGGAGAAAACAAAGAGAGAATCGCACTGCATCCGACTATATCTAATGTTACTGTAAATGAACTTAAGCCGGAAATCACAAAAGATAAGTGCTTAAATTATGTTAATAATCTATCAGACATTTTGACAAACATTAGCAATGATGCCCAATACGCATATAAATACATAGAAATTGAGATATCTTGTTCAAATAAACTGTGTCAAATATTAAATATAGACACTGCTATTTTCTTGACAAAAGCAGCAGACTGCTTAAAAGGAGTGGTTGAATTTGTTACTATAGATAAATATTGCAAAAAAATCATAGCTTTTGCAAATATAATTGAAAAAGAAAACACACTAAACAGTTGTGAACTTTATAAAAAACTTACTGATATCT
>ERZ1035041.390-NODE-390-length-20456-cov-10.554385_pt1 | contig 20456 bp, 18 predicted proteins | sample MGYA00520684_ERZ1035041 | MGnify/ENA primary metagenome ERZ1035041 (study PRJEB33766, sample SAMN09781699) | gut metagenome | biome: gut microbiome | host: Homo sapiens | place: Madagascar | study: EMG produced TPA metagenomics assembly of the PRJNA485056 data... | reverse complement strand
CGGCATAAAACTGACTTGGAATAAAATCGCAGGTGTTTACGGCTACCGACTTTATTACAAACCTGCGTCAGGCGGTTGGAAGAGATTTAAGGACACAACTGCCACATCATTTACCGATTCGGGAGTAAGTCCTAACAGAACCGAAACATACACAATCCGTTGCATTGACAAGAATGGCAACACCGTCAGCGGTTTCAATTCAAAAGGCTGGTCTAAAAAATACACTCCCGTTGCTCCGACAATTTCAAAGCTTGAAAACACCTCGGGCGGCATAAAACTGACTTGGAATAAAATCGCAGGTGTTTACGGCTACCGACTTTATCACAAAACCTCTTCGGGTTGGAAGAGATTTAAGGATACAACTGCGACAACTTATACCGATACTGCCGTGAAATCAGGCAGAACCGAAACCTATACGATCCGTTGCATTGATAAGAACGGCAACACCGTGAGCGGTTACAATTCAAAAGGTTGGTCTAAAAAGTATGTATCAAACGGTCCGACTTCAATCAAGCTGAACAAAACTTCGGCTTATCTTGGCAAAAAAGAAAGCGTTACACTCAAATACACACTTTCCGCAGGCTCGTCAAGTACCGTAACATGGTCATCAAGCAATAAGAATGTTGCAACTGTTTCGGGCGGAAAAGTTACCGCCAAGGGTGCAGGTACGGCAACAATTACCGCAACAACAGCCAACGGCAAAAAGGCTACTTGTAAGGTTACGGTTATCAACGGAACAAGACAAAAACTATATGTTAATTCCTACCGAGTAAGAGTTTGCAATTTTTCAGTGGTTGTTCCCGACAGCTGTCAGGTAGTGTACGGTGATGATTGCGTTACATTTGTTGACAAATACAACAGAAATAAATACGGCAGCGGAACATTGATGTGGGTAACATATTCGGGTCGCTACTCAACATCAAAGGAATATTCTTTGGGTTACGCAAACAGAACAAAAATTGTTTATCAGTATCCGTTAGGTGCAGGTGTCGGCGATGTTACCGACAAAACAGCAAGTCAAAAATATCAGAACTCAAAAAAAGATATGGACCTTGCAATCAAGAATACTTTTCGGTTTGAATAACAAGAGGTACTTATTTAAGGAGGAAGAACAATGGCAAATATGTTCAGAGAAACGGCAAAGCATAAAAGTCCCGTGTCAGTTGAAGACAGTGTAAAAACTGACAAAGTAATAAGTGAACTTTGGAGTTGGTGTTCCGGTGTAGAAACTCTTGGTATGATTCTTTTTGTAATTTTGATTATAATAGGAATTATTACTTCAATTATTGCAGGTTTTGAACCTGACGGTACATCATATTACGGCGAAGTGAAATATAAATTTAATTTCGGAACATTTTTTATTAATCTGATTGATGCCGCAATTTGTGCTTTTATAGAATATTGTATTTATCATGTTGTTGCATTACTTATAGGTGCGTTGGCAAGTATTACCCAGCATACAAAAGCTACTGCCAAATTACTTGAATATCAGCTGTTGAAGGATGAGCCTGTTGATGTTGCCAATGGAGAAATCGGTGTTGACAATACAAGCAGTCAGAGGTTTTGCAAAATTTGCGGAACAGAAATAAGCGAAGATGCGGATTTCTGCCCAAACTGCGGCACATACCAAAGCTGAAAATGAAGAAATCGGTGTTGACAATACAAGCAGTCAGAGGTTTTGCGAAAATTGCGGAACAGAATTAAGTGATGATGCAAGCTTTTGTCCAAGCTGCGGTGCAAAGCAAAACGGAAAAGTTTTCAGATAATTTTTTGACATTGGAGGGTTAAAAATGAGGCGTTGTCCAAAATGCGGATTTCTGCTAAATGAAAATGACAGATATTGTGAAAACTGCGGTGAAGACTGCTCGGCTGTTGAAGATTCCGAAACAGCCGAAACAGTCAGCCTGAATGAACCAAAAGACGAGCAAAAAGAAAAGCTGAAAAAGCAATGGAAAATTGCAGGCATAGTGTTCGGTGCTTTTGTACTTGTGTTTGCAGGAATACTTGCGTTGGTTTTGTTTCCTTTAAATAACAGCAGTCATTCCGACACCAAAACCAACACAAAATCGGAAAGCAGTTTGACTGAACCGACAACGGTTGAAGAAGGCATTGTACCGCTAAACGAAAGCGTTGTTGAAGAATCATCAAATGATACGGGTGCAAGAGTTAAATATGATTTCTACGGCTTTTGGAAAAAGTATAAAAGTATTTGTGTATCACGGTTGTCATCATCAGAAAGCGACAGCAATAAATATGATAATGTCGAACAGGCGGTCGATATATTATCCGATGTATCAAATTACGATATTGATAACGGTAATCAGGAACGAACCAATACAGCTACGAAACTTTATACTCCGAAAGATTTATCAAGGATGAACATTGTGATAGGTACCGAGCAATACAGCGGAAAAATTATGAATGTATCAGCAATATTGTCGGATACTTCATTAAAGACTAACGCTACACTTTGCACTGCAATTATGTGTAATGTTTCGTTTGAAGATGCGGCCAATTTACTTAATGAATCACTCAATAAAGTTGCAAATGGTCAAAATACATTGCCTGTATATAACAACATATGTTTTAGTTATAAAACATCTGGAGATATAGTAACGCTTCACTTATTAGCCGCCTCTGATAAATTTATTAATGAGATGTCTGAAAAATCCAATATAGTTTATTTGGATACAAATTATTCTGCAGCCGAACCCACAACTGCAAAATCCGACAAGTCAGACAGTTCGTATGACGATTATAATGATTACGATGATTATTATGACGAAGATTACATATTGCCTGACAGCGATACCAAAAAGCTTACAAGTTCCGACTTGGCAGGACTTGATGCAGATGAGCTTGAACTCGCACGAAATGAAATTTATGCCCGAGCAGGACGAAGATTCAATACGGACTACATACAAGATTATTTTGACGATAAATGGTGGTATGTGGGAACGATTGAACCCGAAGATTTCACCGAGGATATGCTCAATGATGTTGAAAAGTATAATGTTAATTTCATTAGAAATTATGAGAAAAAATATGTTGAGTAGCATATAAAAATGAAATTTGCAACGCAGTGTGTATTGCATTGCGTTGCTTTTTGCTTTAAAATGTAGAAGAGGTGAGACTAAATGGATAATAAGAATAAAACGAGATTTTGCGAAAAATGCGGAAAAGAGATTAAAAACGGCGACAGGTTTTGCGAACATTGCGGTGCAGAGATAAAGCCTTTGCCGATGACCTCGGTTAATGAAAAACCGACTGATATAAAGTTGGATAAAAAGTCAAAGAAAAAATTAGTCGTCATAATTTCTGTTGTATCGGCAATTGCGGTTGTGTTGGCTGTATGTGCGATTGTATTTGTGCCGAAAATGTTCGGCAATAATAATGCCGAGCAAGCTGTTAAAGCAACCACCCAACAGGTTACAACGGAAATTCCGACAACCGCAGAACCTACAACTGTTGAACCGACTACAGATATTCCAACAACGGCAAAGTCTACTACGATTGAGCCTACAACAGCCAAGCCGACCGAGCCCGAAACATCGAAAGATGATGGCGAAGGTAATTCGAACGGTGACGGCAGATGCTATTTTAACGGCTTTTCAATTGAAGTTCCCGAGGATTATACATATGAGGTTGATGGTGATAAGGTTACTTTTTATGAATCGTATAATCACGAACATTCTGAAACAGGCTCGGACGGATTTTTATTCGCTATTGACTGGACATATGACGGAACGGTCAGCATAGATTCACGCAGACTCGGAAGTAAGGACGGTAAGTATTTTATGTACATTCATCCAACAGGCTTCGGAATGTTGGAGGACGAATACGCAAATCAGCGAATGGTTGATGCCAGAGCTGAAACGGATGATGTACTTTCATCGTTCAGAGTTGAATAACCGAAAACAACGCAGTGCGTATTGCATTGCGTTGCTTTTTGTTTTAAAATATATAAAAGAGGTGAGGCGTTATGGGTAAGGATACGAAGTTTTGCAGGAATTGCGGTAAGGAACTTCCGATTGAATCGACCTTTTGTCCGTATTGTATGACAAAGCTGATTGATGTTACAACAGGCGGAGAAATTAAGGTAAAAAAGAAAAAAACGATTATTATTGCCGTTGCAGCGGCAATCGTTTTGCTCATTGTAATTGCGGTGATTGTAATTTTGAACAGCACGATTTTTGGCGGCAAATCGGATAATGTTACCACACATGCAACAACTGTTCCGACAACTGCGGTCACGACAACGGCTGAAAATAAAACCTCGGATTATTCAAAATATGTCGGAATATGGTGCGATAAAGACAGCGATATTTCAACCGCAACTCAAAACGGCGGCAATATTCTTGAGATAATTTCCGTCAAAGACGATGTTGTGAGATTTACTTTTACAAAAACCTCGTCTGCACCGCAAAACCGAATTGCGAGAATAAGCAATGTGACAACAAAGGTGATTGACGGAATAGGAACTTTTTCGTTTGATGATGACGGTTGGCAGAACAGTGGTACGGGTAAAATCAAGTTTTCCGACGGCGAAATCTATATTGAAAACACGGTCACAAATCAGAACAGCGAATCAATGTGGGATATAGGCGGAAAGTTTTATCTTAAAAAGTCCGAAAGTTCAATGCTTGATGTTGAGAGCAATAATTTTTTGAACGCTGATTTTGACGATGTAAAAAATGCCTTTGGCGAAGAAATTTCAGATCCGTTTTTAGCGTCGGACAAGTGGTATATTCATTACTACAGCGGTATGAATGTTATGGTCACTGCCGAAACAAATAAAATTTACAGCATTACGGTTGATTACTCATCAGGCAACCTTGCCAATTCAAACATCGGTTTTGGCGAAATCAACGGCAACAGCACCTATGACGATGTCTATGCCGAACTCGGCGAGCCAATGTACAATAACATAACCCACGGCGATGTTACCTATAAGCGGAAAGACGGATATGTAACTTTCACTTTTGACGATAATATGAACCTCACAAACTTTGTGTACTGCATTGAAGATACGCATTAAAACATAATAAGTAATAAAAAATCAGCCTGAGCATCAAGTAACAATGCTCAGGCTGGTGTGTTATGGAGATAATAAAAATTTCAGAAGTATCAGAAATAAAAATAAGCACTAACCATTATGGTTAGTGCTTATTGGATGGTTGCGGGAGCCGGATTTGAACCGACGACCTTCGGGTTATGAGGGGGAAGCGTTATAAAAAATGCCGTAAAGTTAAAAATATTCTACGCTATTATAGTAAAGTGAAATCGCTATTATTTAAGGTGTACTTAAGTGGAATTAAATGCAGAAGGAGGGAAAATTTGGGGAAATTATTTTTCAGTATTGCTATAAAATGCAAGATAAATTGTTGTTATATTACTAAAAATAGAAATAAGAATATTTATAACCAAGTAAGTTTCTATGAATAGAAAAAATATAAACCCAATCCAATTAACACAATTTAATCCTTGAAAAAACATATACATAAACACAATCAACAATAAAAGTATTTCGTTAAATAACGAGTGACTATTCTGAATAAAAATTTTTTGATATAAAGATACTTTCTTTTTTCTTATTACTTTTTTGGTCTCTTTTTTTGTTAATTGTTTAATTTTTTCACTATCGCTAGTAATTAAAAGTGTAACTATCATAGCTGTAAAACCTATCAGTATTGAAATAGTTGCTGGTAATACTTCTGATAATTTGGACAATGCTATTTCTAATATATTGGAACGCAAATATAGCAGTGAACAAATAAATGAAACTATAAATGGAAATAGTATTTCATAAATAGCAGTCCTTTTATTCATTGAAACATAGTAATCTAAAAATATGTATACCCATTCAAGCCCCAAACCTTTGTTTTTTCCTTTATATTTCATTATTGAGTAACTCCAAATAATTCTTCAAGTTTTGCAAATATAGAATACGAATCTACCGTACCATTAGGTCGTAATTCAACATTAATTTGATTAACTTTTTTCTTTTTTAATGTATCTAAAGTAATATCCATATTGTCGATATCTTTTCCGAATAATCTTAATCTTTCAACGTTTGTACCAGACGCACCTACTTTTTCGTATAACCCTTGTAATGCTCTTTTTCTTAAAGATTCTTTCTTCCTTGATTTCATAGTTAAAACAAGTTCCTCTCTGCAATCATAATCAGTATCACCCAATAAGTCAAGTGCTTCACTTCCTAATACACTTTTGGTAAGATAAATATCCGCAATTGAAATCCTTGTGGATTTATTTAATGATGTCAAGAACTCGTCTGGTGGAATAAAGCCTGCCCATAAAAATAGTTCACTATCAATATTCTGTTTTGAATAATACTCTTTTAGTTTTTGATTAAAATATTTAATTACGCCACCAATAGTTACGCCGTTTCTACGTTCTTCAAAAATAGTTTCAGCTTCATAGGTAGTAACTTTCATCATCATATGAGTTAGTTCTTTGTCCCCTTCATCGATTCTTTTATCTGTAGGACGTTCAGAACCATCAACGCTTGACATATAATCAGGGAAATGATTATATTTACAAGATTTAAATATGATTTTTAAAAAGTTCATTCCCTCTTTAGTAACGGGTTCAATTCTTTCTATAGAAACTGCCTTTTTGTTCTTTTCATCTCTAAATATTCTCTCATTATCTTTTAGGCTTGATAAATACCCCATAAATTTAAAAAATAGAGTGTAATCAAAACTGTTCTTTTCACCATCAGTAAAAACTATAGAGTGGTAAGCTATTTTCCTTTTCTGGATACTCACAATTAAACCTCCAATACTTTTTGTTTCATTATATCACTATTCTACAAAAAATACAATAATATTACTATATTTTCGTTGCATTATTTAAAGCTTAACAAATAATTTTTATTTGTTTAACGGTTATAATACAAAATTCAATTTACAATTAGATATTCTTCTTAGAGAGAACAAGGATTTAATACTTTACTTCCTTGTTCTTTTTATTTTGCTTTTTATTCTTTATTACAACTTTACAAAATGATGAATATAAAAACAATGCAAAATTCATTGTTAGTATTCACTATAAGTTAAGCTCTGAATTTGTACAAAAATACAAATTACATCATCTCTTTTTGTGCATTTAAACAAAGATGTTTTTAAAAATAAAATTAAATGCTGTTTTTGTCTTTCTATATCGTTATTAATAGTGAAGCGCCTGAAAAGGAGAAAAACAGAATGTGTATTCAAATAAATAACACAACTTACGCATAGTCTTTTTACTTGATTATTCTTTACGTAACATTAGACGAAAAGTTATCTTGAATAAAAACTAACTAAAAAAAAAATAAATTTGTCAAAAAATGTAATATTTTCTTGGAATTGCCATATATTAAGAATAGATGAGTTGTTAATTATTGGAATTTCTACATATTCAACAATCTATATCTCTTTTGAGTAATGGGTGTTTGAGTAAATCTAAGTTATTTATTAATAACTTTAAGGAGGTTAAAATTTGAAGGAGGATAATATCATTATCAGAAAGGAGAATGATGATGACGGATTAGATAATTTTAATTATGTTAAAGCTACCAAATACGGAGATAATCTTGATTTAATGGCTTGTACTAATAGTTTTAAAAAAGGAAATCAAAAACCAAATTGTAAAAAGATATGCAAAGGTATGTATATTAATACTGTAACAAATGAGTATATCAAAGCTAAAGAGCATATTAACAGGGGTGAGAACTTTAGATTATTAAAAAAGTCTGCGGACAACTTGTATAAACTTATTCACGCAAATTTTTATGAAAATATTGGTTATCATTGTGTTCTGACATACAGAAATCCACCACAAAACACAGATGAATTATATCGAGATTTTAAAATTTTCTGGCAGAAAATTAGATATTATTATCCTGATATGGGTTATATCTCTGTTTTAGAACCAACACAAAAAGGTGTATGGCACATTCATCTGCTACTGAAAAATGTAAAAGGTAGTAATACGTTTGTATCGTTTTTTAAGATTAAGCAGTGTTGGATTAGTGGATACTGTTATATATCAAAGATGAGAGAAAACGTTGATTACGGTCAGTATTTTCGTAAGAAGATTAGATTTGACAATGGATTGCTTAATCTATATCAACCAGGAGTCAGATATTTCAGACATTCAAGAAATATTAAAAAACCAATAACATTTACTGTAAACAAAACGGAGGTGATGGATAAACTCGTGAGTAAGGGAGGATACAAATTGCTGAATCAATACAGTCTATCAATTACCAAACTTGACAATGATGGTGAGGTTACGCTTAATAAAATATTTTATCAAAAGTATAAAAAATAATTTTCTAAAAAGAAAAAGGTGAAATATTTTTTAACTGACATTGAAAAACTTTGTGTAAGCATTTTTTAGCTTTCTAATAATGATGAAAGTCCGTGACTGCAAAAGTTAATGTTATAAAGAATACAGAAGGAGAAATATATGATTAATAGAAATGATGAATATACTTTGCTTGGAAAAAAGCAACGCATATGTTTAAAAACAATTACTGAAAAAAGAGATGGAGAACAGTTTAACTATTCAGAAAAATTTAAAGAAACAATTTGTTATTTTAGTTATGATTCAGATGATATATGTGGAATTGGGACTCTGACATTATATGTAAAAGAAAACATTGTTTCATACGAAGAATTGAAAATTGGCGAGAAATACAAGTTGTTATTTTGTGATTCGTATATTAATTTCGTTATTAGTTTAAATGAGTATAATTTAAATTTATTTAAAGAGCTGGAAGAACGAGAAAATCATTCCTAATATATGAATCCCTATATTTACCTGAATTAAAAATTTAGGAGGTAGTATATTATGATAGATATTAAAAGTAATACAGCTTCATATTCAGACAGTGATATATTGAGTATCATTGATGTAATCAATGAAATACTTAACTATGCAGAATGTAATCCAAACTGCGATTACATTATAACATATGACGATATGTCCTCTCTGAATGAAGCAATCAAAAAGTTAAGGAGGGTTGCAGGTGCCAAGAATGCGTTTGGTAAAAGACGCATTTGAACAGTTGAAAAAAGACGATCCCGACACGGATGTTACATTGTATGCATTGCGTACTATTGTAAAGTCTGGGCTCGTCCCAACTGTAAGGCTGGGAAGAAAAGTGTTAATTAATTACGATTCTCTTCTGGAGTATTTCCGTTTCGGTGATAAAAAGCAAACAGCCACAGATGCTATTCGTCAGATTAGTCGATAACAGAGAGTGCTAACACCACTCTCTTACATATTACAGAATAATTTTTTGAAATATTTTAAAAAAGTTTTTGCTTTTTTGAGAATTTTTTGCAATAATTAGTTTGGGAGTTATTTTCTTTTATAGAATTATAATGTTAAAAGGAGTGTTAGTATGGCAACTGCAAGACAAAAAGGCAGAGGATACGAAATCAGGGTATCAATGGGCTGTGATATGAACGGTAAGAAAATTGTAAAATCCAAAACCTGGATACCACCTAAGAATCTCACACCAAAACAACTTGAAAAAGAGATTGAACGGCAAAAAGTTTTGTTTGAAGAAGAAGTAAAAACAGGAGCTTGTCCCAATAGCAATATAAAGTTTGAGCCTTATTCTAAAAGATGGTTACTTGAATACGGAAAGCAGAATTTAGCACCAAAGACATATAACCGTTATTGTGAATACTTAAAGAGAATAAATAAGGCTATCGGACACATTAAATTGCAGGATTTACAACCTCTCCACTTAAATGCTTTTTATAGAAATTTAGCGGAGGACGGAGTAAACCTAAAGGCAAAGCGTGATGAAGACGGTAATATAATAGCAAATGGAAAATTATCTCCAAAAACTATTGTAGAACATCACAGGGTTATTTCTAAATTACTTTCGACCGCTGTAAAATGGAATCTTGTAAAAGAAAATGTTGCAAGGCGAGCTGACCCTCCGAAAGTTCCTGCAAAAGAAATTGACTTTCTGAATGAGGAAGAAACAAGAAAAATGCTGATGGCATTGCTGAAAGAGCCTATAACCTACAAAACAATGATTATGCTTTTGATTTATACAGGTATTCGCAGAGGTGAGCTGTTCGGACTTGAATGGAAAGACATTGATTTTGAAAATGGATATTTAGAAATTGTCAGGACTTCTCAATATATCGGCAATAAAACTCTGATTACAAAAGAGCCAAAGACAAAATCAAGCCGACGAATGATGAAGTTAAGTAATGATATTATAAAAATACTAAATTCTTACAGAGTGTGGCAAATTGAGCAGAGATTTAAAATCGGAAGTGAATGGCACGATACTGACAGACTTTTTACTCAGTGGAACGGACTTCCTATGTATCCTGATTCCCTTACAAAATGGTTTAACAAATTTTTGAAAAGACATAATTTACGGCAAGTTACCTTACATTCTCTGCGACACACCAACGCAACACTTATGATAGCAGAGGGTACCGACATCAGAACAGTAGCAAGCAGACTTGGACATTCTAACACTTCTACAACGCTGAATATTTATACTCACGCTCTCAAATCAAAAGATACACAAGCAGCAGAGGTATTGAACGATATTCTCGCAATCAGTTAAACAGCTCAACTCTTGACAAAACCCTCAAACACTCTTAAGCAATCCTATATTGCTCTATAAGGCTCACATACGGTCGTTAAGATTTTTTGCGAAACCGCTTCCGCTGAAAAAATTAAATCCTTACAGAGCGTTTAAGAGAAAAATAGAATTTAATATAAAAAAACTGTGCTGTCAGCACAGGACAAAGTATCTGCCCTTGATTATAATTTAGTCAAGGGCAGTTTTATTTTTACAAATTATTTTGTTCAAAATCGATTACGATGATTTGGCTCTTGCTTTTTGATTAAGCCTTACAAACACTTTGCATTGTTCAATACACACTTCTTTTTGCTCTGCTGTAAGACTGCGAAATACTCTTAATAGTTCATCCTCCTGACGAGAAGAGGCTTTGTTGGTTCGACACCCCAAAAGATAATCTATTGAAACACTAAAATAAATTGCAAGAGATTTTAATGTAGTAAAATCGGGTTCACGGGTATTCTGAACATAACTGCTTACTGTTGAGGGAGCTATATTTAATTGTGAAGCTAATTCTTTTTGTGTAATGCCTCGTTCGTCAATTAAAATCCTTAATCTATCACCAAAATTCATTAAATCACCTCGTATATATCTTATATGGTATTGACAAAAATTTTTAGATAATAACACGAAATGTGTTGACAGTTTACGAAACGAGTAATATAATAAAACTAATATACTATATTGACACGGAGGTATGAATATGTTACAACAACAAACAGAACAGCAAACAAATGAATATCAAAAAGTAAAGAATAAGAACAGCAAATTTTTTCAGATACTAAGTGTTATTCTGATTATTTTACTTTTGCTTGGCACAATAGGTTTTGTTGTGTTTAAGGGTGATTCAAAAGTAGAAAACGGACTTTCTGCATATGAATTGGCTGTAAAATACGGCTATGAGGGAACTGTGCAGGAATGGCTTGATTCTCTTTCAGGAAAATCTGCCTATGATATTGCGGTAGATAATGGCTATTCAGGCACTGAAAAAGAATGGACATCTGCACTTGAAGCTTCATCAAAGCAGGATGGTGCAAGCATAAAGACCGCTTCTTTTTCGTCGGATGGTGAATTGCTTATAACCTTGTCCGACAATTCTGTCTTAAATCTCGGCAAAGCTATAGGTGCTGACGGCAAGAATGGCGCTAATGGCAAGGACGGTACAAACGGAATTAACGGCATTAACGGTAAGGATGGCGTCAATGGTTCTAATGGCAAAGATGGCAAAAACGGAACTAACGGTAAAAATGGTGTTGACGGTAAAGACGGAGCAAACGGTAAAAATGGTGTTGACGGTAAAGACGGAGCAAACGGTTTAAATGGTGCTGACGGCATTAACGGTAAAGACGGTGTAGACGGAAAGAACGGTACAAATGGTATTGACGGTGTTGGCATTACAAATGCAAGTATCAATTCTGACGGTCAGCTTGTACTAAACTTTTCAGACGGAAAAACTGTTAATCTTGACAAGGTCGTCGGGATGAACGGTACTGACGGCATCAGTGTTACAAATTCTGAAATCAATTCAAACGGTGAGTTGGTTCTTACATACTCAAACGGACAGCGTTCAAACCTTGGTGTAGTTGTCGGTGCTGATGGTAAAGACGGACTTAACGGAGCTGACGGTAAGAATGGCATAGATGGCACTAACGGTGTTGATGGTAAGGACGGAAAAGACGGCATTAACGGTGTTGATGGCAAAGATGGAAAAGATGGTAAGGATGGTACTAACGGTATTGATGGTAAAAACGGTACAGATGGTATTAGCGTTATAAAGTCCGAAATCAACTCAAAGGGCGAATTAGTCTTAACTTATTCAGACAATGCAGTTGCTAATCTTGGCATTATAGTAGGTGCTGATGGCAAAGACGGTATCAATGGCGCTGATGGTAAAGATGGAGTTGACGGCATTAACGGCACTGATGGTAAAGACGGCGTCAGTGTAACTAACGCTGAAATCAATTCAAACGGTGAGCTTGTACTTTCCTATTCGAACGGGCAACGTTCTAATCTTGGAAATGTAATAGGTACAAACGGACTTGACGGCAAGGATGGAAAAGATGGCGTCAACGGAACTAACGGCACAGATGGCAAGGATGGTAAAGATGGCACAAACGGTATTGATGGTAAAGACGGTATAAGTGTTGTAAAATCGGAAATCAATTCAAAGGGCGAACTTGTTTTAACCTATTCAGATAATACTGTTTCTAACCTTGGTGTTGTAGTTGGTGCTGATGGCAAAAACGGTATCAATGGTGCTGATGGTAAAGACGGTAAAAATGGAATAGATGGTAAGGACGGCGCTAACGGTAAAAATGGTCTTAACGGAAAAGACGGCAAAGATGGTGTCAACGGTGCTGACGGTCAGGACGGAGTTGGTATTCAGAATATAATAATCAATTCAGATAATGAACTCGAAATTACTCTAACAAGCGGTACACAATTAAATCTCGGCAATATTAAGGGTGCGGACGGCAAGGATGGTACAAACGGTGTTGACGGTAAAAACGGTGCTGATGGTAAAGATGGTACTAACGGAACAAATGGCACAGATGGTAAAGATGGTATCGGAATTACTGAAACAACAATAAATTCTGTCGGTGAACTTGTTATTAAGTATTCAGACGGAACATCTACAAATCTTGGTACAGTTGTAGGAATTAACGGTCAGGACGGAAAAGACGGTCAAAACGGTACTGATGGTAAGAATGGTAAAGATGGTACTAACGGTAAGGATGGTATCGGTGTTACAAAATCAGAAATCAATTCTGACGGAGAATTAGTAATAACTTATTCTGATGGAACTTCTTCTAATCTTGGTGTTATAGTTGGTGCTAATGGCAAAGACGGTACTAACGGAACAAATGGCACAGATGGTAAAGATGGTATCGGAATTACTGAAACAACAATAAATTCTGTCGGTGAACTTGTTATTAAGTATTCAGACGGAACATCTACAAATCTTGGTACAGTTGTAGGAATTAACGGTCAGGACGGAAAAGACGGTCAAAACGGTACTGATGGTAAGAATGGTAAAGATGGTACTAACGGTAAGGATGGTATCGGTGTTACAAAATCAGAAATCAATTCTGACGGAGAATTAGTAATAACTTATTCTGATGGAACTTCTTCTAATCTTGGTGTTGTAGTTGGTACTAATGGTAAAGACGGAGTTGATGGTAAGGACGGAAAAGACGGTCAAAATGGTGCAGACGGCAAAGATGGCAAAGACGGCATTGGTATTTCTAATGTAGTTATAAATTCAGACGGTGAACTGGAACTTACTTTCTCCAATTCATCAAGTATTAACCTTGGCTGTATTGTCGGAAAAGACGGCAAGGACGGTATTAACGGAACTGATGGTAAAGACGGAGAAAATGGCAAAGACGGCATAAACGGTGTTGACGGTCAGGACGGCAAAGATGGTACTAATGGCGTTGACGGTAAAGACGGTATCGGAATTGCCAATGTAACAATTACTGATGATGGTGTTTTGAATGTTGAACTTACAAACGGAACAACACTAAATCTCGGAAGTATCAAGGGCGACGATGGTATTGGTATTTCAAAATCAGAAATCAATACTGACGGAGAATTTGTACTTACATATACAAACGGTCAATCTACTAATCTTGGAAAGGTCGTAGGTGCAGACGGCAAGGATGGAACAAACGGTGCTGACGGAAAAGACGGTATCGGAATTGCCAATGTAACAATTACTGATGATGGTGTTTTGAATGTTGAACTTACAAACGGAACAACACTAAATCTCGGAAGTATCAAGGGCAAAGACGGTATTGGTATTTCAAAATCAGAAATCAATGCTGACGGAGAATTTGTACTTACATATACAAATGGTCAATCTACTAATCTCGGAAAAGTTGTAGGAGCAGACGGCATTAACGGTACAAATGGTGCAGATGGTAAGGATGGTATAAACGGCGCTGACGGTAAAGACGGCACAGGCATTGTCAATGTAACGATTTCTGCTGAAGGTGCTTTGAGCGTTGAATTATCCAACGGTACTGTACTTAACCTCGGTAACATTAAGGGTGCTGACGGCATAGGTATTTCTAAGTCAGAAATCAATTCAAACGGTGAACTGCTATTGACTTATACAAGCGGAGAAACTGCAAATCTCGGTGTTGTCGTTGGTGCAAAAGGTGCTGACGGAAAAGACGGAATTGGTATTAAGACTGTTACTTTGTCAGCTGATGGTGAATTGAGTATTCTTCTCACCGATAACACAGTGTTAAACCTCGGTAATGTCAAAGGCGAAAAGGGTGACACAGGAGAAAAAGGTGAAAAAGGAGATAAAGGTGCTGACGGCAAAGATGGTGTTGATGGTAAAGATGGCAGAGGTATTGCCGATATGGCAATTATCAATGGAGAAATTGTTATAACTTATACTGACGGAACAAAATCGGTTATTGGAAAAAGTGATGATGTTATTTTAAATGAAAGTGATACACTTAAATTCACTCTTCTTTCTGACGGAACTTATGCCGTAACAGGATGTTTGGTTGATAATCCAACAGAAATCACAATACCATCAAAATTTAACGGTAAATTTGTTACCAAGATATATAGTAATGCTTTTGAGAATATTATAACTTTGGAAACCGTTAATATTCCAAATAGTATTGTTAGTATCGGCACCCGTGCCTTTTATGGCTGCAACACTTTAAAAAATGTAAACATCAGCACTGACAGTGAATTGCAGGAAATAGCAGGCTATGCTTTTTATGGTTGTTCTGCATTAACAGATATTTACTTCCCAACTTATGTTGATTATATCGGAGCTTACGCATTTTATCAGTCGGGATTAACAACAGCCGTTTTTGAGTGCCCTACGAATTGGAATTTGTTTGGTAAATGGAATAATGGTTATCCTGCACATTTATCTCCAACAGATTCAGCAAATGCTGCAAAAGCTTTATCAACAAATTATACTTCTCACACATCATCGGATTTTTACAAAAATGCATGGATACGAAGTGACTCATATTCTAACGGATCAATTGTTGGCACATATGAGCGTGAACTATAATTAATAAGATAAAAAAGAGAAACAAAAAAATAATAAAACAGCCTGAGTATCAAAATCGAATACTCAGGCTATTTTTATAAAATGTTAAATGTTAAATTAAGTACAAAATCATCAAAAATCAGGTCATCGGAGGGAAATTCGGGGGAAATCTGCAAAATTTACAATTTCAAAGCAAAAAAGAAAAACGGCAAAACCTTAGTGGTTAAGCCGTTTCTTAGTGGTTGCGGGAGCCGGATTTGAACCGACGACCTTCGGGTTATGAGCCCGACGAGCTACCGAGCTGCTCTATCCCGCGATATACAACTCTGCTGTTTTTTACAGCTTTATTATTATAGCATTATGTAAAGGTTGTGTCAATAGTTTTTTGCATATTTTTTTATTTTATGCTTTGCCCGGCTTTTTGACTGAATTTATTTACATTTTAATCTTAGGCTTTTTAACGGGTATGTACACAATTGTATGGCGGAACAGTTGCAAATGAAAGATTTAGATGCCTGCTAAAAATGCCTGTTGAAACAAAAGTGAGATTGTGCAAAATAATGATTTATATGTGTTTAGCACGGCGAATTTGATATATTGATTGCGGATTGCTTTTGTGGTACAATTACCGTGTGAATTTGCGGAATTTTTAAATTGCGACAAATACAGATGAGAGGGAATTATGGGAAAGAACAAAACACGCAGTAAATCTGCACTTAAACAAAACAGTGTCACAGCTGAAAACAAAAGGCTCGGCGATGACGGAAACATTAATTTTACTTTTAAAATTTTGTCGGCAATCGGCATTATTATCATAGTTTCTGGGCATTGCTACAACGGCGGTGTGTCGCTGATGTACGATTGGTTTCCGAAGTATTCGTACAATCTCGCCTTGTTTGTTTTCATTTCGGGATATTTTTACAAGGAAAAGCACGAGGAACATATTTTCAAATATATATGGGGACGGACAAAACGCTTGTTGATTCCAGCGTATCTATGGAACATTGTTTACGGAATAATCGCATTCGCACTTACTCAGGTCGGCTATACGATTGCTCAGGGCAAATTTGATCTGTACAACCTTTTTGTTATGCCGTTTATTGACGGCGAAAGTTTTGCCTACAACCTCGGTTCGTGGTTTGTGTATCCGCTGTTCTGTGTTTATGTTTTTAACATACTGTTCCGCAAACTGCTCAAAAAGGTTCACAGGGGCAACGAGTATGTCATTCTTGCCGTGTATCTTGCAATCGGAATTTTCGGTGTGCAATACTGCATTTGGAATCCTGCCCCAAAGGGTGCGTTGCTGTTGTTGTTCAGGTCAATGTTTTTTCTGCCGTGTTTTGAGTTTGGCAGATTTTATCACGAAAAGCTTGAAAAACACGATAATCTCAACAGCGTTGCATATTTTGCAATCGTTCTCGGAGTTCAGCTTCTTCTCCTCACATTCTGTGAAAATCTTGAATACACTCCGTCAAAGTGCGTGAAGTTTGACAACGGCTGCGTCATTCCTTATGTAACCGCAATCACGGGCATTGCGTTCTGGCTGAGGGTTGCAAAGCTGATTACTCCGATTATCAAGAACAAAAAGCTTGTCAGGATGATTTCGGACAATACCTACAGCATTATGATTCACCACATTTTTGCCTTTATGATTGTAAAATGGGCGTTCTGGGGATTGAGCGTAATTACACCGCTGTTCAAAGATTTCGATATTTTAAAACTCAAGTCAACAATCTGGTACATTTATCGTCCGAACGGCTTAAATTTTTACTGCATAATCTACCTTGCCGCAGGAATATTCATTCCGATTCTTATAGGAACGGTTACGCACAGAATATTTGAATTTATGAAAGAGCATACCTTGAAGAGTATGCAAAAAAAGCAGTCGGACAGGTAAAGTAAACAAAATTGAAAAAGTCGTAAAATAGTGCTTTTTTTACAGGCTTTAAAATGAATAAAAAATAAGCTGTATGTGCATTGTTACAAAATAACACGGCTTGTATTGTGCAATATTTGCCTTTAAAGCTGTGCGACTGAACAACTTGCACTAAAAGGTAAAATAATATTTATTCATTTCGCCGTAGCAAAAAATATTAATTTGTGTTACAATATTTCATTATAGTATTTAGCGGAGCAGATATGCCGATATACAGAATAGCTGATTTGAATGTTGAAGTTAATCCAAAATTTAAAATATGCAGGAAACGGCTTGAAAGCTATGCCGTTAAGTCGAATGAATCGGGAAAGACCGACATTGCGATATCGGTTTCGGAAGACGAAATCCGTGAGCGTCTCATGCTTTCCGACAACCTCAGCGAACAAGGTGCAGAGGATGTTCTGATACTCTCAAAATTCTGCAACGCCGTGCTTGACGGATTTGACGGATTCTTTTTTCATTCGTCCTGTCTTGAGCTTGACGGTGAGGGCTATGTTTTTTCGGCAGTCAGCGGAACGGGCAAGTCTACCCACACGGCTCTGTGGCGAAGGCATTTTGGCAACAGGGTGACGATGATTAACGATGACAAGCCGGTTATACGAAAATGTGACGGAAAATTTTATGCTTACGGAACTCCGTGGATGGGGAAAGCTGACATAGGAACAAATACAAAAGCACCCGTTAAGGCTGTGTATATTCTTCAGAGAGCAGAAGAGAACACGGCAGTCAGGGTGTTACCGTCACAGGTTATGAAACAGTTGCTTGAGGCAACGGTTATTGATGTTGAGCGGAGCAGAATGGAAAAGTTGCTTGAATTGCTTGATGAGTTCTTTAAGGAAACACCGTTGTTTTTGCTCGGTTGTAATATGGATGAAAGTGCTGTTATGACGGCTTACAATGCCGCAAACGGCGGATAAGGCTATGGAAATTTCAGAAAGCGGAGGAATATAATATGGAATTTGTTCAGGTCGTTTCGGTTGAAAATATGAGAAAAAGCGACGCAAGGACGATTGCGGAGCATACTCCTTCGGCGGAGCTTATGTACAGAGCCGCACAGGGGATTTTTAATTCGGCAAAGTTTGTGGGTAGGGTTGCCATAGTTTGCGGTAAGGGCAACAACGGCGGCGACGGTTATGCGCTTGCCTGTGTTTTATGCAAAAACGGCTTTACACCGACAATTTTCAGAGCAAGCGACGGCTTTTCAAAGGACGGCCTTTACTATTATAAAACCGCAATGTCGCTCGGTGCCGAGGAGATGCCAATGTCACAGGCGGCGGCTTTCACGGGATTTGACATTGTAGTTGACTGTCTGCTCGGAACAGGCTTTTCGGGTGAATTAAAGGGTGAAATGCTTGAAGCGGTTGAGCAGATTAATATGACAAATGCCTATGTTATAAGTGCAGATATCAACAGCGGAATCAACGGTGACACAGGTGTGTGCAGTACGGCGGTAAACTCGGATCTTACCGTTTCAATCGGTTCGTTCAAGACGGGCTTGTTCCTCAATGACGCACCGTATTACATCGGTTCAGTCACAAACTGCGATATCGGAATCAGCCTTATTGAAGATGAATACAAGCTGATTGACTATTCTCTTTTGCATATGTTTGAGGGCTACGGCTCGCTTGTTATGACTGCGGAAGAATTTTTTGAAAAGTACGGCTACGAGCCTTCAAAGTGCAATGTTGCACGCTGTGTTGAGGAAATCAGCAAAAAAGAACGCAGAACAGTTGTAGTAAAAACAGACCATTCTGCGGTAATTGCGGATCTTAAATATATTTATTTTTGCGCTGACTATGTTATTAACAATTGATTGATTTTAATTGAGTTGAGGGTGAAACCATGAAGTACAAGAAGGTGTTGTTATCGCCCGAGCCGTATTACAGCGGCAGGGTTACAAGATACCCGGACAGAAAAGCTGCCTTTGAATCTGGACTCAGGTGGCATGGTTCATATGAAATTTCCTATATAAAAAAAGGTAAGGTAAGGCTTAACAAGCTTGACTGTGAAATTATTCTCAATGCGGGCGATGTCTATGTTCTTAACAGTCAGGAGGTTCATTCCTACGAGGACATCGGTGAGGATACTCAGGCTGTTATGCTCAATATCGTTCCAAAGGCAATTGCACCGTATGTTGACGATCCGCATATTGTGCCGAGTTTTAAACAACCCGAGGGCGAAGCTCTTGAGTTTATCAGGAAAGCAATGGACATATTCTACGGATATGAAGAGTACAAGAGCAAGCTTATCAGCATGAAGGTGAGAGCGGTGATGTACAGCGTTGCGTACTATCTCATCCGTGATTGCATTGACAACGATATACAATATGTTCACGGTTCTCAGGCGGATGATTTTGACTGCGCCAAAAGTGCTATCAGATATATGCACGATAATTACAAACACGAAATCACGCTCAATGAAATCGCCAATTATGTTGGCATGACGCCTGCTCATTTTTCAAAATATTTTAAGGATAAAACAGAGGAAACATTTTCAAAGTATCTTCGCCGTGTTCGTCTTGAACACGCTATTGATGATTTGAGAAACAAAAAAATCACCGTCAGACAGGCGGCGATTGAAAACGGTTTTCCGAATGTAAATTCGTTTATCCTGTCCTGCAAGTCAGAATACGGCAGAACTCCTGCGGAGCTTAGAAATTACAGTGAGAAGAACTGACGGCGAGCCACCGTACCCAATTCGTGTGGATAGTTTGTAATGTCAAAAAACATATTATGCCCGAGCGAAAGTTTTTTTAATTGAAAATTGAAAATTGAAAATTGCGGTCGGCGGTGTGCCACCGCAATCTATTCGAGAATATACTCGGATAAAAGAATTGCATCAGATGCCCGAATACGGCATTGATG
>ERZ1035041.383-NODE-383-length-20811-cov-5.806851_pt1 | contig 20811 bp, 15 predicted proteins | sample MGYA00520684_ERZ1035041 | MGnify/ENA primary metagenome ERZ1035041 (study PRJEB33766, sample SAMN09781699) | gut metagenome | biome: gut microbiome | host: Homo sapiens | place: Madagascar | study: EMG produced TPA metagenomics assembly of the PRJNA485056 data set... | reverse complement strand
TCCTCCGTTTCGGATTCAGGCGCTTCAGTCTTTGCTTCGGCCGGGCCTTCAGGCTTTTCTTCCGTCTTCGCTTCAGGTTTGACTTCAGCAACCTCCGGCACAGAATCCATGCCGAAAAATTCATTCAGCAGTGCATCCATGTCTTGAGCCGCCTGGGTTTCAACCTTGGTCTCAGGCTTCGGTTCATTTAGTTTATCACCAGCAGTACCATCCGCATCATCTTTTCCGGCAGCCTCTGTCTTGACTTCAGCAGTCTTAACTTCGGCAGCGGGTACGGATTCTGCGGTTTCTTCGGCGGCCTGCGCTTCGGCAACAGCCTCTTTCACCTCAGCCGTCGAGGCTTCGGTAAAGAGTGAGGCAGTCACCGCAGGCATCGGCACCGACGGGAAGGATCGTTCCATGTACTGATCGAGCGTCAGACGCCTGGCAGCCACTTCCGTCAGCAGGTTTTCGTCACTTAAGAGACCAAGCGCTCCGTTAAGAGCGTTGTATTGATCCGAAGTGAACTTTCCTTTCGTCGGCATGAGGCCAAGCAGTCTTTCAAACAGGGTCAGCAAAGGACGCACACCACTGTTGAGAAATTGCAGACTCGCGAGCTTGTCCTTGAGTAACCTCAGCGCTGAGAGCGTGCGCTGACTCATGTCCTTGGCCTCTTTTCCGGAAACGGAACGGATCAAAAGAACACGGGAGCGGCGCGAGACATCGCGGATGACTTCAGCGAAAAGCCCGTTGACTGTGCGGCCCACCGAATCGGTCGTGTCAAGCTCCTGCCCTGCGGGCTGAAACTGAAACACAGCAAAATCGGCGTTGATTCGACCGGCAACATCGTATGTCTGCGGCAGGCTGATGCGGGCCGCAAACTCAGGATTTTGTGCCTTCCATTCGGCGCAGAAGCGCGAAAGGTCAGCGCAGAACCGGTCACGCTGTTTGTTGAACTCCTCAGCCAATTCCCTCAGAGACTTGATCACTTCGGGAGCCTTTTCAACCGGGACTGCCACTCCTTTGCAGAAAGGCAGACCGGCATCGGCAAGAATCGTTTCCGCACGTTTTTTAAGCGTGTCGAAGATTCTCAGATGCTTCGGGTCAATGACCCGTTTCATGCCGTAGTTTGCCGTCACTTCGTCAGGCGGAAGGCTGCCGTCTGTTCCGGCTGAATAATCAGACCGGGACATTGAGACAGTTCCCGTCCACTGCCGAAAGAACAGGTAAAAAACGACGAGCTTCTTGGCTTTGAGGTGTGCAGGCAGCTCCACGCAGTTGTCGGCGGCGGTGCTGGTGCTGTTGATAACGTTGGTCATGGTAAATCTCCAAAATAAAAAAAACGGAGACACCATGACCCCGTACGGGGAAATCGTGTCCCCGCAGGGTTAAAAATTAAATCACCAGCACAGATTGTTTCGGTCTGTGCGAATGGTATGAATGGCCTCAGCAATATCGGCGTTGCGCTCCGGAACGAAGTCACGCGGATATTCACTTTGGCTCAGAGTCACCTTTTGGATGTTGCGGCTTTCGCGGCGGTAATTGTTGAGTTCATCTTCCGTGAGCGGCTGTCCGCGCCGGGTGAGAACCGACTTGTAGTCGATGCTGCCCCTTTGCGTGTACTGACAGACACTCACACCGTAAAAGTCCGCGTTCCTGTAGTCACCCATCAGACGTATGAGCGTCTGTTTGGGTTCCTCAAGAAGAAGACTTAACCGGTCGATTTCCTCTTTGATCCGGCGATAATCGGCGGCCGCACGACCCCAGGTAATGAGATCATCACCTTTGGGGACATACAGGTCGCGCTCCGGGATCTTGTCGGGAGCTTTGTCCGCGAGAATGTTTTTCTTCCAAAACTCAGAGCACTTGTTTCTGAGTTCAGCGATCTTGTCATTATCCCTGGCGACTTCAAAATCCAGGATTTTGTCGTCACCGAGATAAAACACAAGCCATCCGCGCGGGGCATCTGCCACCATCATCTGCCACTGAACCTGCCACTGGTACATCTGATAAGCATCAGACGACAAGCCTCTGGCAAGCACATCTTCCAGGGTCGACTCCCCCGGACATTTGATTTCCACGGGTTCGCCCTGAGAGTTAAGGCCGTCAAAGGACGCACGGAAAACAGGATTTTGATCCCATTCGCCGCACGCAGGCATCACAACATCTTCGTGCTTGACCATGAAAAGGTTCCTGACCTCGTCCTCGTGTTCAATACCGTACTGAACATAAGGATTGCCTGAAAGGTCAGGAGGCAGTACGCGGCCGGTCTTTTCAGCCCAGACGCGCCAGGGCGTTGCAAATTCCGAATGACCGGATATTGCCACCGCCTCAGTTGCCGTAATACCCTTTTCACGCCACTTAAACCAGACATCACTGCGCTGTTCAAGTTCTACGTATTTCATATTGACTCCCGGTCAAAGACAGCCGGCAGAACACCCGAAGGTGTCTGACGGCCGCTCTGACATTAAGTACCCGAAAACCGGTCAGAACGCCGGAGCGTCCTCGGGATAATCCGGGACTGCTGCGGCTTCCTGAACGGGATTGGCCTGTGCCTGACGGCGATCTTCTTCCTGAGCGGCTGCGACGCGGCGCTTGACATAGTCACGCGCTTCGCCGGTGAGCTTCTGCTCAACGAAGGCCAGGGACTGGGCAAAGTCGCCTCTGCTTCTGCCCATGGCAATGAGTTTGTCCGCCACCGCATCAAACTTGGACGTATCCAGGGTGATGGGTTTGACGGCCGGAGCCTGTGGCAGTGCGGGCTTGGATGCACCCGTGATGACGCCGCCTCCGTTCATCAGATCGTCAGCTTCAATGACCTCTCCGCCCTCGCCCACACCGACATCGGAAATACCGGTGACGGGGAAGCTGAAGCGGATTGCCTGGATCAGAGCGCGGTGATGGAGCATCAGACGCGGACTCTTGTTCCAGACAGGGCTTTTACTGACAAAGACCTCTTTCATAAACACACGTTCGACCGTGGGGTGCGAAATCCCCTTGAGCCAAATCGTGCATTCCGCCCATTCGGGCACCGAGCCGATTCCTTCAATCTGAACCATCGAGTCACTGTAGGTGACCTGATAGCCGTCATAGGAAGGCTGCCTGAGCATGATGGCCTTCCAGCCGTCAATGCTCACAATCGGCTGCACACCGCCCTTACCGCGGAAAGCCCAAATTTCACGGCGCAACGGGTTGATGCCCAGTTGCTCTGCGACCAACAAAACGTACATCACCTCTTCCGAGGTGAAGGGCGCTTCGTCGCGGCCGACCTTAAAGCAGGACGCCTTCATGGTGTCCCACAGCTTGTTGGGGTCGACTTTCAGCTTTTCAGCCATACGGGCGACCAAACTTGTGTTGGAACCGCTGATGGCGGGAGTGTTGTTTGTGTTGTTGCTCATGATTGTGTTCCTTTAAAAAGAAAAAGCGGGAACACAATCCGGCCCCTTACGGGATCAGTTGTGTCCCGCAAAGGGTAAGAAAAAAAAGAGTGACCGGACATGTTTTTGAGGCACGTCCGGAGAAGGGGTTTTAACGCCTACTAAGCCGCGTTCCATTGCTCACCGAAAACGGTGACGGCAACGGCGTTGGCGGCTTCACGTTCTTCAGGACTTAATTTGTTCAGGAAGAACAATTCAAGTGCCTTCTTTAACGGCGTTTTATCCATGGCGTAGAACTGAACGGCAGAAGCCCAATTCACGAGGGAACGTGTGGAAAAAGGGATCGAAATCGACGGACCTTTTCCCTGTCCCAAAAAGCTCTTGCGCATCTCCTGTACAAAACGGCACATTTGTACGCGCAGCTTCTTATCAATATTTCCGGCAACGTTTGCGAGAATACCCTCCTCCACCTTCTCTGTCGGATAATCGACCGTGAGCATTCTGTAGCGGTCCATTGCGGCCACGTTCTGCTGCTGAATGCCCTGATAAAGGCCCGATTCATCGCCTGCACCGTTACTGTTACCGGTAACGATGAGACGAAACATCGGATGGGGCTTTACGGCCTCGCCTTGATTTTCAGCAATCAGCAGATTACGGCCTTCAATCACGTCATTTAAAGCCGAAAGCTCGCCCGGAGAGGCAAGATCGGCTTCGTTTAAGACCAAAATCCATCCGTTTCGCATTGCCAGAGGCAGCGCGTTGTAAATGAACTTCATGGTCGGCGTGGACTGTCCCTCAGCCTGCGTAAGCCCCCACTGGCCCTTAAGGTCAGTGAATTCAAAGCGGTTGTTAAGCGTCAGATCCAGTACCGGCCAGTTAAGGCGGCTTGCCACCTGCATCACCGCTGAAGTCTTGCCGCAACCCGTGGGGCCCGTAAGCCATAAGGCCGTACCCTGCGGATAAAGCAGAAAGATCAGCAGATCCTGCAAGAGCGACTTCGAGAAGACATAGTTCGGGTCACGCTGAGGAATGCGCGGATGTGCCGAGTCGGCAAATCCGGTGCAATGCCAGGCGGGATTGAACTTGTACTCGCTGCCGTCGTCGTTGATGACGTGCTCGAAAGCCGAGCCGTTGATTTCCGTGTAGAAGCCTTCTTCAGCAGAAGGCGTAACGGACGTTGTGTTGATGTTTTCGTTTCTCATTTGTGTCTCCAAGGAAAAAAGAAATCCCCGGAGACCAATGACACCCCAAACGGGAAGTCTTGTTCCCGCGGGGAGACGATTGAATTAAAACTAGCGAAAGTGACAGATACACTCCGCCTGTTCGTTCTGCGGCAGAAGCGTGCTCCGCCGCTTTAGTTCAGTTTGGCAGTGAACGGCCTGAAAACAATATCCAAGCGGCACTTACCTGACATTACGCAACAAGCGCGGGACGAATCCCGGACCTGCTGCGCCGCCGTGTCTTTCAGTGTAGCGTTACCACCGCGACAGGCGTTGTATTAAGGGTCTGAGCCGCCACTCTGACAGAGAAGCGGCCGCAGCACTATCGGCAAGTAAAACTTAAACCTCAGCTGCTCTGCGTTTAAACATACAAAAGGGTTAAACCCTCGGAACACAAGTGATGAATCACCGTGTTCCGTCAACAGGAGTAGCGCCTGTTGTCACTCATTGTTTTTCCTTAACCAGGGAAACAACGAAAACCCAAGGCTCGCTAAGCGAGATTAACCGGTTAAGCCGACAAAGAAAGTTGTCGGCCCGCCCCAATTGTTGCGCAATCCTAACACCAGTCAAGAAACCGCATCGCGCACCGGAATACAAAAAGTGCTTTCTGTCACGCAAAGCCCCTTGTCTGTGCCAACTAACCTGATCCGAGGCAATTCCGCCCTGACTTAAAACATTGAGAAACGACATGGCTCAGGAGAATTTCAAGGACAAAAATCTATCGGAAACCGCTCAGGTTGAAAAAGAGGCGCTGAATCTCATTTCCTACGACATCAAGCTGGCCGATCAACAACGGCCGACGGAAAACAGCAACCGCCGGCCTGTTTCTTACAAAGAGCGTGTCAAGCAAGCCCGTGAAGAGATGTACGGGGACAAGTCCGTACCCCGTGTGCGCTATGAACGGCGTGTCGGCGGTTCTTCGCATTCACGTGCCTACCTGAAACGCGACTACAGCCTGTACTCCGACAAGGCTCAGCTCTTCTTTGAATCGCATTATGAGAGCGTCAACATGTCGCTCATCGTGAGCACGCTCGTCATTGAAGCCGTCGGCGGCCCGGAACTCGCACAGAAAGTCTCGGACGAAATCGAAGGCGAATTCCGCAAACTTGAACAGGAAATGATGACAACTTTGGGCGAGCTCTCCCGAATTGCCGCGGAAAAAGGCATTCCCAGTGAAAAACAGGTTCCGGCCTATGACCATCTGCGCACCTACACGCCTCCCGTACATACGCCGCACTCCGTACAGTTTATGACGGTAACCACACTGTTTGACCGCATTGTTTCGCGTTGCGAAGGCTGCTGGATCAACCAAATCATGTCTGCCGACACCAAAGCCCGCATTACATCTTCATGGAGCAAAAAGCTCAAGAAGTTCGTCACGGAGATTTACCAAATCCGCCAGGAAGCGCTGAAACAAGCGCGTAAAGCGGGTTTTGCCAAACGTGCCGCCGCAATTGATGAACGCGTCCACAGGGAACACGCCAATGAAACGCTCGGCAAAGCGGACGTGACGACTCAGGCAACCGCCAAAAAACCCAAAGATGCCGCAAATCAGACTGAAGCGCCAGCAACAGAAGCTGCGGTTCAATCACGTACTGCCCGCACTGCAAAAAACAAGGAACCGAAATCCGGCGATACGGCCACGCAGTCGTCGGCATCGCAGCCTGCGTCGCAGAAAGATAAGTCTGAGGAGGAATCCGGCACAAAGCCGCAATCACGGGACGCAGAAGCGGCCAAGGAGTAAGCCCCATGTCTGACATCTCTGTCAGATCACCGGCCGCAGCCGGTCTGGCCGGGAAGCTCCGTTCGGTCTACGGTGCAAGAACCGATCTAGCGGTCACGGCAAAGGCAAAGAATGCCGTCCGGGTGCTCAACGCAGCCATGCGCTCGCAAACCATTGCCCTGCGTAACATTGCAAAAGAAAGGTCTGCACCTTGTCCGGCCGCTGCACTGCAGGTGCATTACAGCAAACCGCCGCAGAAATTCTCCACGGACGGGATCAACGAATTTTCTGCCCTGTTACTTTCTGCTGTCAGTACGTATGACGAGCTCGTGAGCGCTGCTGAGGCAGCCTGGTTTACTGCCGCCATTGATCTTTCCGAACGTAGCCGGTTGATTCACAGCTTCGCAGGCCGGATTCTGGCCACTGCAAAAAGGCTCGCAAAATCCAAAACGGAGGTTGCACAGTAATGATCTATGCCGCCTGCTGGTACTTCTACTGGCCCTTCCGGCTTGCCTCGGGCCTTTGATCTTTGTTCTATTTCTTAAAAAGGTTTTTCCATGTCCGAATCTACTGATCTTTCCGCTCTGAAGGCACGACTTGAAGATGTTGAAGCCCGCCAGGCGATACTCGATGCCGAAAAAAATGCCATTCGCGAGGAGATCCTGAAGGAATGCGCATCACTGTGCGCAAAGTTCCGTTTTACTGCACGCGAGCTTCGTCTTCCGTCCGAGGTTAAGCCCCGCTCTGCTGTTTCAGGCGCAGCATTTGCTCCGAAATATAAAAACCCCGATGGACCGGAGACCTGGTCGGGTCGGGGCGGCAGGAAACCGGTGTGGTTTACCGAAGCGCTGGCTCGGGGCATTCCGGAGGAAGCGATGCGTATCAAGCCCGGTACTGTTGAATGAAAAACGGGATCAGAGGCAATTCAACCGGCTAAACAACCGCGCAGACGGAAAGATTTCCTGCTACTGTGGCTACTTCACAATCAGCCGGGGTGTACGATGAAGCCGACCTCCAAAAACCTGACCGAACGCGAAGAAGAACTTTCCGAGACTGACACTGATACCGAAGATGTTGCAGGGGCTGAAAGCGAGACGACTGCCCACCCTGACTCCTTTTGGACGGAAACAAAGGGCGTAAAAGTGCGTCTGACCGAATAGAATCCAGTTCTCGTGTCGACTGAATAATCGGGGGTTGGGGGCAATGTACCCAAAATCGGGCTCCTCATGATGGAGAGAGAAAAAACACCGGATTCGAAGAGTGTCCAAACGTTCATCCCCGCAACGGTGGGGCTTTCGCCGGGACTGGAAGCCGATATTCGCGAGAGACTTGTTCAGGCTTTCGGGGCCGATGATGAAAAATCGCCGATGAAGGCTTACTGGGGATTTGAGGATCTTATGTCTGCTCTTCTCGTCGACTGGATGAGGTCGGGGCGGCCCGTTCCCGATGAAGTCGTCAGCAAATGGAAGGGCGCTGCCGCTCTTCCGCCTGCGGGGCTCGAAAGCATGGCTCGATACGAAGCCGAGAGAGTGTTGCCGTGTGAAAAATCGGGCGAGACACTGAAGCAGGCGCTGAATAAGCTGGCCGGAGATGTTAGGTATGGCAGCCGTGGCGGCAACTGGCATTCGCCGCTTTGGTTCTGCGGATACGAGCCGGGCGGCTGCCGATTCGTCAAAGGAGAGACGAAATATACAGTCCTTGATGCCGACTCATGCAGCGCAGTTGATCTCGGGTATCTGCCAGACGCTGAGCGGTTCGATCAGCTGAATTATCCGTATGCCAGAAAACTTGCGGCCTTTGTGCGAAGCCTTTTTGGCGAGGAACACGTTGATTCGACGAGCGAAGGGCTTCAGAAGGCCGTTAAAGAGCTGCGTCTTTTCGCCGCCGACGGCATTGGCTGCGACTGCAATCTCTATCCGGTTCAACGGCCCAATCACAACATTTGGGATCAGCTCGGAATCATGTACAAAGGCGTCGATTTCGGCCTAGTTCGAGACATCACCGGAGCGCCTGACTATCCGAAAGACTTTATAGAAGCACGGCGGAATGCCTGGCGGAACCGATTGACGGAAGTGCTGAAAAAGAATCCGGTTGTCATCATTGCCAACGGGAAACGGGAGGAGTTCGAAGAGCTTCTCTGCGAAACTAAGCATGGGCAGTGGACGGAGGGTCTTGAAGGTGATCCTGAACGAAAGATTGCCGTTCGTGAGATCGATTTGGCCAAAGATGAAAACCTTCACGAGGGTCTCCTAATCAGCATGCCGCATTTTTCGAGCCACGGTCTTTCCAACAAGGTGCTGTCCGATCGCGCCAACTGCATTCGAAAGCATCTTGAAGGCCGCGAAAAGAGCGGCATCTACTGGCGGGAGTGGTTCAAAAGAGCGGCATCTACTGGCGGGAGTGATTCCTAAGCCCTCTCTGATTTGATCCTCTCATCAAGGCGAACGACACCCTGCAAGGCGCTGGGCAAGGATTTCTTGCCGAGTCAACTGAAGAAGTTTCTTCCGGGAACGAAAGATTGAGTTTTATAGATGCTCGCCTCTCAATGCCTAAGGATTGGGAGGCGAGTTTCAACGGAGCCCGCTGTGGACAGCACCAACAACATTCCTACGACACCAAACTGCGGTTTTGAGTCTCTCATTGAAGACGAGGAAGCGGCCTGCCTTGTCCGCCGTATTACCCTCACCAGCTACGACGACCTCTATCGCCTTGTAAAAGCAAGCATCTCTCCCGACGACCTGCCAAATTCGGAATTGGAGCGCTTCGGTAGAGCTTTTGCCCGTTATTTCGGCGTCTTTCTCTTTGATGTCCGGATGCAGAATCCAACCGAAACGTTTTTAGCCGACCTCGGACGGTGGATCAAGGAACATCGCCATGAGTGTCGCTGCCCGGTCGTTCTGCTGCCGTCTGCTACAACGTCGCACGCCGTCGCCGCTTTGGCGGAAACAGCGCTCGTACTTTTTCAGCGCCCTCAGCTTGCAGACGACTTGACGTCGTTCTTCGTAACCATGATGTCCAAAGACACCGTCCTCCGCTGTGACCTTTGGGACATCGTCACCGCAACGCAAAACCGCGGCTACTGGGAACTTGTGATCTGCACCGACACTACGACCGACGCGGATCAACTTGAGCAGGCCGGCAATCGGTTATTGACGTCGTTTACGAACCCGACAACGCCGCCAACCTGGCTCGTCAGTTTTACCGCGGACTCTGAGATCTCACCTGAGAATCCGTTGCGGCCGATCTACCTCCGTCTGGCAGACAACGTCAAAGACGGTCTTCTCTTCTGCGCCGTCAAAAAGGAGTCTTCCTGCGGCCACGGCTTTCGCATTGCTGTATTGAGTCAGTCGACTTTCCAAAATCCGTCGTCGTTCACCTCACCGAGTTCGAAGTCAATAACCCCCGCCTGAAGGCGGAGGCTTGAAAAAGCCTTTATGCCCTTAATGCATATACACGTACTGCCGGTGACGGTATTTGTCAAGACAAATACCGGGACTGTCGTCAAAAGTTTCATCAGGATGAAACTTCCATTCTGCTCAGTCAGTTTTTTTACGATGACAAGCCTAAAACTTACAAGACCATTAACACTGAACAGAACACATTAGCGTCGTGTTTGTCACTTTATTTTCGACCAATCTTATTTAATAAAGCCATTTTTATCTGGTTTCACATAGGAATTGTTCTGTTTTAATTCTAATTCAAGTTTATCATAATGATAGTCAAATGATTTCTGATTCTTCCCAAAGTCAACAACAAAATCAGGACAATACGCATCAACTTCAATACTTTGTTCTGTTTTTTCAGCTTTTAATTGTCCGAGCGACTCCATTTTATTAAGGAAGTATTCATTGTCTTCATGAAAATAAAACAAATTCCTTGATTTTCGTTCTTGGTCAATCTTAATATCGTATTCCGTTTTAGGCTCAGGAGCTTGAAGCCATAGATTAGGATTAGCATCTATGATGTCTTTGAACTTTTCTTCTTTAGAAGATTTCGAGTCGTCTTTTAGTGATAAATGCACCGATAGAATTGTCATATATTCGTCCACATCAACAGTATCATTGTATTCTGCATCATCTTTTGATAAATGGAACTGTAATCGTTTTGCTATAAAAGCAAACGCGGACGATAGATTATCATTGACACTTTTTTCGATTACATCTCGTTCGGGACTTATGCCCTTGAGCTGCATCAATTTTGTTTTTCCAATTGTTATTACGTTATTTTTGTAAGGAAGTCTAATGGATAAATTAGAGTTATTTTCAATTATTTTATGCCATTGCTCGACTTCTTCAATTGGCCTGTATTTAAGCGTTATGCAAAACTCTGAGCCTCTAATAGAAAATACTGCTTCACTTCTTGTTGTTAAGATTCCCGAGGTTCTATCGAAAAAATCTGAAGACGGAAATAAACTTAATTTATTTCTCGTTTTATAGCCAGCCCCGGTTTCTGTCATGTAAATCTTTGCGTTATTTATGCCTAGATTTTTTTCAATAATGTTAAAAGCAATTTTGCGATCTTCTAAATCTGGTATATATTCTGTAGAAAAAGATATTGAATTTATACGACCAAAACGATTAAAACCAATGAAGTATGATTCAGTATCATATTGCACTTCGTAAAGGTTTTTATTGTATCTGTCTTGTTTACACAGTGTCTTGCTATTGCAGACTTCTTGAAATTCTGTTTTATTAAAAAAAAGTTGAACCGTTCGATTAACTTGATCTAAAAATGGCACTTCTTTGGCTTGAGCAGAAATACTCGACGTCAAAAAACAGATCGTTAAAACAATACCTTCAATTGCTTTTGAATTCATACTCTGTCTCCAGTTACCTTGATCTCTATCTTTCAATGCGCTTGAAGTAACATCCTGATCAAACTTCAACTTCTGTGTCCCAGCGTACGTGTTTTCCTTTCTTACGCTACGGCAAAACAACTCTCGACAAACCGCCGCCCTACCGGGCTTTCCACGGTATTTGTCAAGATACTTCAAAAAAATTGGTTAGGAGTCTTTTTACCCCTGAAGAACCTCAGCAGGGGCTTTGCCCCTACGCTTCGCTACCCCAGGATAGTTTTAAACATGAATAGGAGGTTCCTTGTCCTGTGTTTCGTGTACTATGCCCGTGCGGTACAAGGAGGGATCCCGATGACCGCAAACGTGAATAGGGCTGGCTCTGTGCGCTTGCGCAGGGCCATTTCTCTAACCTGAATTTTGCATGAGCACTGAAAAAACAGTGCTCTTTTAATGGCTTAAATTCTGATTTTAATAAAGAAAAAATGTCTTTTTGTTAATATTTTTCTACCACCAAAAAACAAAACAAAAGACCTTTCCATGAATTCTACTCAAACAGCAACAACTGATGGGTTCGGCCGTAGCGTGCAAATCACCAACTGGCGGTAGTCGTCTTTTACTTCACGTCGGTAGCGTCAAGACGCCGAACCTCGTTGAGAAGGTCACGGTAGGTTGCGACCTGGTGATAGCGCACGTCGCCCGCCGCATTCACTTCGTTGAAAAGTTTCTTTGCACACTCGATCTTTGCCTTTTCTACTCCGCGCAATTGCATCGAGTCCATCGATCCCTTCGTTTCGGCAACGAAAAAGACATGTTTGATGTCGCCGCGACGGAAGGCAATCGCCCAGTCGGGGGCATAATTCCCGACCGGGGTAGGAATCTGGAAGGCACGCGGTAGTTTTGCGTAAACAACCACTTCGCTAGCAGCCTCAAGTTCTCTAGCAAAGTCCGCCTCGATCTGCCCGTCCGTAACGACGTAATCCATGATGTGCTTCTGAGCAAGCTTGGATGATGCCGGAACCTTGCTCTTTTCCGCCGTGAAGATCGTCGTATCGTAACGTTGCGTGGTAGCGTGGTAACGTATGTGCTCGACGATCATCGTCGCCTTGGCATCGCGAATGATCGTTTTCACCTTGGCAATGAACTCCTCCGGATTCTCTGCGTAGAGCGCAAACTTCTCGGGAAGAATCCCCTGAAGGATCCTGGCCGCTGTCTTGCGGGTGATGTTTGCCCCTTTTGCTACTTCGCCTAGGAGGTCGTACTGCACGTGGCTCACCACACGAGCGAACCTTCTGCATCCCGCTTCGGTTTTCTCCTTCTCAAATTCATCGGCCTGGATCTGCTTGCCCGTCACCGTCGTGTACTCAAGGCGCGAGACGGACAGTTGCTTGTCGATCGCCTGAATGGCTTGGTCAATCAGCTCCTGGCTGTCATAAGAAACTGTGTAGGAGAATTTCGGACTGATTTTTTTCCACAACTCCTTGAACTCAGCGCGGTCCATATTCGTACGATTGACTTGATTGATAGCGACGGTCTTGTGACCGTTTTCAACCATATTCGTCAAATCGATATCCGCATCGTAGATCCCGTTCAGAAGTGCGTGAACAACGGCTGCAAAGGGGCGCACGGCATCAAGATCCGACGAATCCTGGAAGGGCTTCAACCTGCCCAGCTCCTTATCCTCTTTGTACTTTTCCGTCAGCGCACCCTCATTGTCGATGTACCGATTGTATTTCAAGTAAACAACAATCTGATCCGCTTCGTCCTGAGTTACGGTGTGTTCCGACCCTCCCGATTTCAGGGTCTTTCCAACAAAGAAAGCTTCGGTCACCACATCGGGTCGATCACGCAAGGTCTCCTTCGTTTCCATCTGGAGCGCCTTCACGAAATCCGAATAGTTTTCATTCGCAACAACTGTCAGGAGATTCACGTCGTGAACGCGCTCGCCGTGCGTGTTCACATCTTGACGCTGTCCCGTCTTATCCACGCAGATACGCAAGCCTCGCCCAACCTCTTGTCGCTTCTTGATCGTCGAGTTCGTATTTCGCAAGGTGCAGATCTGGAAGATGTTGGGATTGTCCCAACCTTCCTGTAGGGCGGAGTGCGAAAAGATAAAGCGCGTCGGCTCCTCAAAGCTGAGGAGTCGTTCCTTATCTTTCAAAATCAGATCGTAGGCGTCCTTGTCGTCCGAACCCTCGCCCTTCTTGGACTTGCTGTCGATAAAGCGATGGTTTTTATCCTGAGAGAAGTATCCGCGGTGCACATCCTCGGGCTTGAAGCGCTCCAGATAAGCCGCATATTCGGCTTCCCACGGGTTCTCACGGTTAAGGTCTTTAAGGACACCCGCGACGGCGCTCTGGTATGCCTGCTCAAAGTACATCTCGAATTTGGCCTTCAAAGGATTCCCCATGTCGTCGTAGGAACGATAGTTCGCAACTTCGTCAATGAAGAAAAGGGAAAGCGTTTTGATACCATTGCGGAAAAGGCCTTGTTCTTTTTCAAGATGCGACCTGATGGTCTCATCAATCTGAACGCGTTGGATCAGATCTTTGCTTTGGTCGCCAACCACGTCACCCGCGAACAGTTCGACTCCGTTTGTAAAACTGATTCGATCATTCGTTACATCGATTTCGTTGACAGTGAGGTTTTTATACTCTGCCAACTCATTGGATTGATTGTAAAGACTGTCCCCACCGCGAAGGCGCGAAAGCACCTGCGCAACGCTACCGTTCGCCCGACGAATGTCGTGGCGTATGTAAGCAACCGGTCCCTCCTTCGTCGCTTGAATCTGTTCCAAAGCAATGAAGCAGTTAACACCAGGGATATTCTTCACCTCAAAGCCCTTTACTTCGATGCGCTTTACAAGCTTCTGGCGGAAGGCATCGATCGGGTCGAGCGCATAGACGAGATTGTGCTTCGTCTTGTGTGTTGCCGAGTAGTTGATCGTGAAAAGCGGCTTGAAGCGCTTCATTCCTGCCACCGTAGCTGCGCCTTCCAGCTTTTGCGGCTCGTCAAGGATCAAAATCGGACGGGCTGCGGCAATCACGTCGATCGGACGACGGCTTTCGAATTCGTCACGCTCCGAATTAATTGTCCTTGCGTCCTTCTGCGTACCATCAGGCTTCAACGATGCGGCAAAGGCTTGCATGTTGATGATCATCACAGACAAGACATTAGGATCGGCAAATCCGACGATGTTTTGCAATTGCTTGCTGTTATATACAAAGTATCGAGCCTTCTTCCCGTATTGATCCATAAAGTGCTCTTGAAGCACCTGAAAGCTCTTTGCCACGCCCTCTCGAATGGCGACAGACGGCACAACGACGATGAACTTGTTCCACCCATACTTCTTGTTGAGCTCGAACATCGTCTTGATGTAGACGTACGTCTTCCCGGTACCGGTTTCCATCTCGACGTCCAACACGCACGCCCCAAGTTGAGATTTAACGAGTTCGGAAGAGAGTTTGATGTCATTGCGGAGCTGAACAGATCGAAGATTTTCTAATACCTTTTCCGGAAAGAGTTTAACCTCTGCATTCTTTTCACCGTGATCTTTAAACACTAGAGTACCGAAGTCTTGCGTGTACGCTACGGGTGCTTGAAGTCCTTGACCAGCAAAGACATCAACGACTGCATTGACTGCATCTGTCTGGTACTGCTGAATACTGAATTGGAACTTCATGATTTAGATCACCTTGCACTCGGTATTCGGCGCATACATTTTAAAGATCTGTTCGAAGTTGTCAGCAACGCTGTCACTGGAAAAACAAGCATCACGTAAGACAACGAATCGAGGTTGTTCTTTTGCAATATCTTCAATTACCTTTTCGGTAATTTCATTTTCGAAACAAGCCATGATGAAACCGTTGTCGACCTTGAAAACTTGCTTCGTGTCAAAAATAACTTGTTCAATCGAACAATCCAAAGGGGCACCGAGTGAAAGCATGACTTGAATCAGAAGGTCTTCGGCTGTACGATCCTGCTTTACGTTATCGGAAAGATCAAACAGAGAGGCTTGGTCAGTCTTTTCAGGCTCGTAAAAAACCTCATTCATATTCGAATTGGACAGCTTGAAAACTCGATACCCAGAGATCGCTTGAGAAGTCGTAAGTGAATCGTAAAGTTTGTCATTTGCAATTCGAAGTCGTTTCAGGCAAATCTCGGAAATAGTTTTGTACCCATCTTTGAATGCTTTTGTTTTAGCATCCAACTTTTCAGGTATCTGGCAAATTAGATATTTAATGGCGACATTGTTTTCGACATTAAATTCCATAACTGCTTGAGCGGTACTACCCGAACCGGCAAAAAAGTCCAAAACAATATCTCCATCGTGAACATTGGCAAGATAGATCAATTTTTTGATCAAAGATGTCGGTTTGGGAGTGTCAAAATACTTTTTATTTCCAAAAAGACTCTTGAGGGCTTTGGTTGCTGCTGTAGTGGTGCCAATTCGATCTGCCGAGAACCAAGTATTGTCGACAGAACCCAGGTCTTTCTTCTCGTCATAAAAGACCTTCAGTTGCGGCTTAGATTTACCAGTTGTCCCAAAAACAATACGCTTATCGGCAATCAATGCCTCATATTTTTTCTTCTCAACTCGCCAGCACCTATCAGGTGGAGGAAGGTAGACATCACCGGTATTGGGGTTAACAATTTCATACGTTAGATTTTCTCGAACATTAGGCGCATCGAAGGGGTCAGCCTTCCATGGGCCGCGAGGATCATTGTCGGGATTGTCAAAGCCATCTCGATCCAAAGGAATCGGTCGGCAAACAAACGAATCCTTCGAATACCATGTGGCTTTATTGGCTTCTTTCAAACGCCTATTTTCTTGTCTACGATTTTTTGCATAAACACAAATGTACTCGTGGTTGACACTCAAATCGGTATCATTTTGGATGGAAGCACGAGACTGCCATGGAATTTGAGCAACCAAATTCATTGCTCCGAAAATTTCGTCACAAACTTTTCGGAGATTTGCAACCTCATTGTCGTCGATTGAAATAAAAATAACTCCATCCGGGCTCAAAAGATCACGAGCTATTTTTAGCCGCGGCCAAATCATATTTAGCCAATTGGTATGGTAACGACCGTCTGAGTTTAAGTTTGAAAAGAGGCGATTACCTTCTTCGTCGGTCTGACCGCTTTCTTTTAAATAAGCCTCAACAGAAGACTTAAAGTCATCCTCATAGACAAAATCCGACCCTGTATTGTACGGAGGATCGATATAAATCATCTTTACCCGTTCGAAATAGGCTTCACGCAAACATTTGAGAACATCCAGATTATCACCTTCGATGAAGATATTTTTTGTTTCATCAAAGTTAACACTCTTTTCAATCTCAGGCCGAAGGGTATTAGTGGTCGGCGCGTTGGCTAGGAGAATAGCTTTCTTTTTATTGGGCCAAGAGAAAGAATACCGTTCTTGAGTACCTTCAACAACCGAATTCGACAGTTCCTGCCGAAGGATATCAAAGTCAATTCGACGGCAGGGCTTTCCATTTTCGTCAATAAATTCAGTAATGCAGTTAGGAAAAATATTTCCGATCTTCTTGACGTTTTCGTCAACGGCATTTAAATTTGTCATCGTAATCTTTTCGGGCAAAATCATAGTTTTTCCTCATTTAAACTTATTCCGAAAATTTCTTGCGAAGTTTCTGGATTTCTTGATGAAGAGCAAATTTTCTCCTAGGTTGCTTTTCTGTATTTATTGCCTTTTCTAGTCGTTCAATTTGTTTTCTGAGTTCCTCTCTCTCCTTGGCTTTCTTCAGCGCCTGCGAGAGGGTATTCTCCGAAACCTCTGTCCCATCTTCAAACACAATGTCAGCTATCTGACGCTGGAAGCCGAGCCAAACGGCATCGAGATCCACACCTTCGAGTTTAAGGGAGGTTGCGTCTCCATATGTCGCGACCGAACGCCAGGGCGACACGAGAAGCTTTTCGTGAAGAACGGCCAGTTGCACCTCCTCCTCAAAGGCGAGGCACAGCACAACCTTTTGCGGAATGAGGCGAAGAATCAGGCACGCCACCCGTTCGTCGTAGTCGCGCACCTTCAATGCAACCTTGAGGACGTAGATCCCTTTCACCTTCGTCCCTGCTGCCAGGGCCGGGATCGTCTGCGGCGAAATCTGGTTTACGAGTTCGAGTCGACTCACGTTCGCGTCGAGCAAACGCCGCTCATCGGGCTTCAGATTGAATTTGTTCGCAAGGGCGGTCTTTGGTAGTTGCTTATGAATCTCCGTAGAGGCGGGTAGTCCGAGCATCATTCACCTCGCTTCACGACAAAGAAACTGATCAACTCAAAGTCGCTCGCAGTACTTTGTTCACGACCGAAGATCGGCTCGTCGTCCCCCTCAAGGAAGGCGTCGAGAGTGCTCTTTTCGCGTCCCTCGCCAATCGCCGAGACAGCACGGTTGAGAAGGTCCGAATAGGTCCCCATACGACTTCCGTCGCGCGTCTCCTTGTTGAAAGCTCGACAGAGGGCTTCGTCAGGAGCTGACCGCCCTTTGGCGAGATGACGCAAGCGATCGAGAAGTGTTTTCGGGTCAAGATGATTAACGACCGTTTCGCCCGTCGCGTCCACGTAGACCATGTAGAAGGGGTGAATGCGGTTTCGTACATCGAGAGGTTCGTTCTCCTTAATGCTTCGAAGCACAAAGACCGCCCCTTCGGGACACTCGTCGTCGCTGCGAAGGACTGCATGCAGCCCGTGCGGTGCTTGCTCCGTCTCCGGGTGTTCTTTCATGTAGGCGAGCAAATCCATACGGAACTCAGTCAAGCCAAGATCCATGATCGAAATGCCGCTATTCATGTCTTCAAGGTCAAGAATCTCGTGTTGGAGGCGCTTCAACTGCTGCTCGCGGAAATGAATGTCGTTTTGCTCCTCGGGCGAAAGCGGATTCTCGTCACCGGTCGAAGTGAGGACAGAAACCTTCATGCGTGCTTCAACACGGGCCTTAAGATCAATGTACTCGTCCAACTCGATGTCGGGCCAGTAGTTGACAAGCTGAATTACGTCGTTGGAGGAGCCGATTCGGTCGATGCGGCCGAAGCGCTGAATAATGCGCACCGGATTCCAGTGAATATCGTAATTGATGAGATAGTCACAATCCTGAAGGTTTTGGCCTTCGCTGATGCAGTCAGTGGCAATCAGAAGATCGATTTCACCTTCGACCTGCGGGCACGCCACAGCCTTCTCCTTCGAGCGTGGAGAAAAAAGCGTAAGAGTCGTGTTGAAGTCAAGCTTTGTTTTCGTCTTTAGAGTCGTGCGCGAGTCGATCTGTCCGGTTACAAGCGCCGTGTGCAGGCCGAAATTCGTCAACATGAAGGGCGCAATGTGCTCGTAGAGATACTGAGCCGTATCTGCAAAGGCCGTGAATAGGATCACCTTCTTGTTACCCGAGTTGATCGGGTTGGCAATCTTGGTCGTCAGGTCCACCTTCAACTGTTGCAACTTCCCGTCGTGCTCGGGTGTGATGTTCGCGATGCGTGAAAGCAGCCGATCCAAGAGCTCCAAATCCTGACGTAGGTATTCGGACCAGAGGACGCAGTCCATGTCAGACAACGCAATCGTCATCGACTTAGTAGCAACGGTCAGCGTCTCTTCCATCGCCTCGGCTTCGTCGGCTTCGATCGTACCGTCGGGTTCGAGTGCGGTCATGACGCGGAGGCCGGAACGCTCCGCATACCCTGCCTCTTTAATTCGGTCAAGCCAAACGCAGATTTGATCGCGAACTCGTTCAAGCGTCAACCGGAACGAATTTACCGAACTCTCGAGACGCTTCAGGAGGTTCACGCTCATAAGCTGGCGAATCCCGAGTTCTCGTCCTTCGAGGCTCAAGCCCCGCGCCCCACCCATTTGGGCATAAACCGATACGCGCGAAGGCAGAATGAAAGAGGACGGCGTGTAGACAGCAAGGTTCAATTGCCGAAGGAGCTCGAAGATTTCCTCATAGTCGGGAGCTCCCGGCTGATCAGTGAGTTTCGGACGGCGCGAAAGCGGCGCGAGGCGCTTCGGAAAGCGACCGATGTCGGTCGTGTCGTAGTAACGCTCGATGTGTCGACGGCTGCGCGCAATCGTCACTGCGTCAAGAATCTCAAAGAAATCGAAAGGCAACGCCTCCTGCAACGCCTTGGCCGTGCGTTCCTCGGCCGGACGCTTTGTCCATTGGTTGTAGGCACCCTGGGCCTGACGGAACGTCTCATCGATTCCGTTGCGGATCTCAAGCCGTTCGTCCATTTCCTCGACCTTGCCTTCGTAAGCAAGTTGCAACTGGTTCTTCAGGTCGGAAAAACGATTGTTGACGGGCGTCGCCGAGAGCATCAAGACCTTCGTCTTGACGCCTTCTCGAATAATGCGCGTTATCAGGCGCTCATATCGGTTCTCGAAATTCGCCTTTGTCGAAAAGCCGTTACGGAAATTGTGCGATTCATCGATTACGACCAAGTCGTAGTTCCCCCAGTTGATGAGGGAGAGATCCAAACCGTTCGACTCGCCTTTGCGGCGCGAAAGATCCGAGTGGTAGAGAACGTCATAGCGAAGTCGGTCGCCCGCCAAGACGTTCGTCGTGTAGTTGCTTTTCCAAGTCGTCCAGTTGTTGTTCAACTTCTTCGGGCACAGCACGAGCACGCGCTGGTTGCGGCTTTCGTAGTATTTGATGACCGCAAGCGCAGTAAAGGTTTTACCCAAACCCACGCTGTCGGCAAGAATACACCCGTTGTACTTCTCGAGCTTTTGAATGAGGGCAAACGCCGCGTCCCTCTGAAAGTTGTAGAGCTTCTGCCAGATTAGACTCTTGCGAAAGCCCGTACCCTCGTTGGGAAGAACGTCTTCGGTGAGATCTTCCAAAAAGCGGCTAAAGACGTTGGAAAGGGTGACGTAGTAGAGAAACTCAGGCGCATTCTCGCGATAGAGCGTCTCGATGTTTTCGAGCACTTCTTCTGTGACGTCACGCACCTTGGAAGGATCGTTCCATACGGTGTCGAACGTGGCGAGTGCCACGGTCGCATTCGGCGCCGAGAGGCGCAGAATCTGCGTCGCATACGCTGCTCCTCGCTCCAGCCCCAACGCCGTCGTTGTAAAATCTTGAACGGGAAAGAACTGAAGGGCCTCATCGCCGCGCCCGGTAATAACTTCACCCACCATGGAGCCGTCCATAAGGCTTGTTCTGAAGCGGGCCGATCGGCGGATCCAGTCCGCGCATTCGCGCGCAATAGCGCGCTGCGTCAACTGATTGCGCAGTTTGATTTCAAAGGCCGTCCCGAAGAGCGCACGTTCGCGACCGAGTTGCGGAATGAAGAATTCGCGCGAAGCTTTTTTTGCCTTGTCCGAAGAAAACGTGGGCGAGGTGTACAGAAATCGCAGTTCCTCGACCCCCGACAGTTCTTCACGCAATGCTTCATATGCATAGATCGAGAAAGCCGCGCCGGCGATAGCGAGTCGGTCCCCTTTTCGGATCGATTCGCGAAGTCCGTCAACGAGTTTCAGATTAACGTTGTCGTAGGTCTTCAGATCCAACATTTGCGAATCTCCTCTTTGAGGCGCGCGAGCAACCACGCTTTGCCACCCAACGCGATAAACCGCTCATACTCTGCTTCGGTAAATGTCACAGACACAACGCGTGTCCCTTCGGATCTGGCGAGGTTGGAAAGATATGCGGCATCCACGGTGAATGTCAAGTGAGCTTTTGCCGATTTTGTTCTTAAAAAGTAGGTTGTAGT
>ERZ1035041.382-NODE-382-length-20818-cov-20.636517_pt1 | contig 20818 bp, 20 predicted proteins | sample MGYA00520684_ERZ1035041 | MGnify/ENA primary metagenome ERZ1035041 (study PRJEB33766, sample SAMN09781699) | gut metagenome | biome: gut microbiome | host: Homo sapiens | place: Madagascar | study: EMG produced TPA metagenomics assembly of the PRJNA485056 data... | reverse complement strand
CATACATGCATGCGTGAAAGGCATGTGTGTTAAACCGTTTCACCAACGGGCCATGTACCTAAATAATCAGGCGAGATATATTATAACAAAAAAAATGAATATGTCAATAGGTAAAATGTAAAAAAATGAAGAAATATGAAATTGTATTAGAGAATAATGCTATAACTAATTATTCAAAGGATAAAGTATATTATATCAAATGGTGCTTTATAAAAACATATCAAACTAGTCAAAAAATATATATTAGAGTTAATGAACTCATATTTAGTAGACTTGAAATTATAATTTTAAATACTAAAAACAATACATACATTTTTATTAAAAGAAATGAAAATTGTTTTTTGGAAATAAAAGGCCAAATAAATACCAGATTACGAGGTAAGTATTATAACGATAGATATTTATTTAAAAATTGCTATTTTAAACTTAAAATTAAAAAGATTTGTAAAATAAAGGAATTAGATGATTTGTCGATTTTTAAGATAAATATAAAAGGAATAGCTTATTTTAAGAATATAAATTCTAAAATAGAACTTAATAGTGAAAATTCTTTAATAATTGCACGATACTATGATTGAAAAATATATTGAATTAAGATATAATATAGACGGAGAAAAGAGGTAATTTATATGTCATTTGTTATTACTATAGGTCGTCAATATGGTTCAGGTGGACGTTTTATTGGAAAGAAGCTTGCAGAACTGCTAGGGGTTAATTTCTATGATAATGAATTGATTACAACTGCAGCTACTCAAAGTGGATTATCTAAGGCTGTTTTAGATAATTATGATGAAAAAAAAGATGGCTTTTTTACAGGAGTTGTTCCTTCATCATTTGGAGCTGATATGAGTTTATCTCAAAAGGTATTCTTAGCTCAATTTGAGGCTATTAAAGCAATTGCGGATAGAGAGTCTTGTGTAATTGTTGGTCGTTGTGCTGATTATGTACTTCGTGAAAATCCTAATGTGGTTAATATATTTATTACAGCACCAATTGAGGCTCGTGTTGAAAGAGCTGTTAAGTATTATAATCTTGATACTAAAAAGGCTAAGGAGACCATTTTAAAAATGGATAAAAAACGTGCTTCATATTACAATTTTTATTCTGATAAGAAGTGGGGACGTGCAGAGTCATATAATTTAACAATTGATTCAAGTGTTGGTATTGATGCTGCTTGTGAAATAATCAAGTTTTATGTTGAAAAAAAATTAAATATCAAATTATAATTAAAAGGGACTCCAAAGTCCCTTTGTTTGTGAGGAAATATGCTAAAAGTAATTTTAAATAAGAATGAAGAAGAAAATATTTTAAATGGATATCCTTGGGTTTTTAATAATGAAATAATTAATTTTGAAGGTCCTATTGAAAATGGTAAAGTTTGTAGTGTCTATACATATGATCACCAATTTGTTGCATATGGTTTTTTAAATACAAATTCTAAAATAATGGTACGAATTTTATCACTTGATGAAAATGAAATAATTAATAAAGATTTTTTTGAAAAAAGAATTTCATATGCTTTAGAGCACCGTAAAACCTTAGGCTGGGACGCAACGCGTCTTATTTTTAGTGAAGCAGATTTTTTGCCTGGGCTTATCGTTGATAAATATGGTGATTATTTATCTGTTCAATTTATGTCACTTGGTATGGATATGATTAAGCAAGATATAGTTGATATACTTGTAAAGCTAACGGGTTGTAAGGGAATTTATGAACGTAGTGATATGCCAGTAAGAGAAAAAGAAGGTCTATTACAGGTTAAAGGTTTCCTATATGGTAAATTTGACCCCCGAGTTGAAATTATTGAAGATGATATTCATATGATAGTTGATATGGAAAATGGTCAAAAAACAGGTTATTTTCTTGATCAAAAGCTTAATCGTGATATTTTAAGATTATATACGAAAAATAGAAATGTTTTAGACGCTTTTTCTAATGTCGGTGGTTTTGCACTCCATGCTTGTAAATATGGTGCAAGTCACGTTGATGCCTGTGATATTTCAAAAAGAGCCTGCGATGAAATAACAAATAATGCAAAATTAAATGGCTTTACTCAGCTAGAGGCTAAATGTGTTGATGTATTTGATTATCTACATGATGATGCAAATAAGGATAAATATGATTTAATTGTCTTAGATCCACCAGCTTTTTCAAAATCAAAGGATTCATTAAAGAAAGCATATAGAGGCTATAAGGATATAAATATGCAGGCTATGAAAATAATTAAAAGTGGTGGTTATCTTTTGACATTTTCTTGTTCACAACACATGACGCCTGATTTATTTATGCAAATGGTTAGTGAAGCAGCCCATGATGCTAATAGAACTGTTCAATTCTTGGATTTTAGGATTCAATCTCCTGATCACCCTGCCCTTTTAGAGGCTGGGGAGCAATTATATCTTAAATGTTTAATTTTAAGAGTAAAATAATGTAAATTAGAATTGACTAACTGATATTTTTTTTTGTACTATATAGAAGATGTTAATAGTTTTATTCCTTATAAGGGAGTAGTTTGCTAGAAATAGTGATTGGTCTACAAAATGGAATTATTCCAGGCTCAATCTTAAAAAACGAGACTTATGCTTTATTTTTAAGCATGGGTCTTTTTTTATATTTTTTGGAGGTTTTTATGAACTTTGTTTTTTTCTTGAATAGCTTTTTGCTTGGTATTGGCCTTGCAATGGATGCCTGTGCCGTCTCAATGGCCAATGGTCTTAATGAAACTAACATGAAGCTAAGTAAGCATATTTTAATTGCCGTTACATTTGGTGTATTTCAAGCAATTATGCCATTGATTGGTTATTTTATTGGGCATGCATTTATTGAATATATTGAAAAATTTATTCCATGGATTGCTTTAATTTTACTTGGCTTTTTAGGCGGAAAAACAATTTTTGAATGTATTAAAAATAGAAATGAAGAGGAAGAAGTAACTAATAAGCCATTAACTATTAAAATGTTAATGATTCAGGCTATTGCAACCTCAATTGATGCTCTTTCGGTTGGTCTTACAATTTCTGAATATACGATTCCAATGGCGATTGTTGCGGCTATTATTATTGCAAGTGTCACCATTATTATTTGTCTTGCTGCTGTTGTAATTGGTAAGAAGTTTGGTACAAAGCTTGGAAGTAAAGCAGAACTACTTGGTGGAATTATTTTAATTGCAATAGGTCTTGAAATTTTTATTACAGGAATGATAAAATAACATATTTATAAACTTTTTTAAAAAAATGCTTACTTGTTTTTCTTTTTTGTGGTATAATGATTATAGTAAAGAGGAAAGGCAGGAGGGATTAAAGTGAAGCAAACTGTCGTTTTTGAACGAGATTATACCGCAATTAAGGAAGGATTAGAGAAACTTAAGGGAAGTCAAATTACTGTAAGCGAGTACAAGACAAAGAATAAAACAATTATTAAAAAAGGAATTTTAACAATGATTTCTGATAATTTGTTTTGCTTTGATGTTCCGCTTGGTAAAACACATATTGATTCATGCTCATATACATTTTATGATATTAAAATGGGTAAGGTAAGCATTAAAGAGCTTCAAATTGAAGAATAATTGGATGGATTAATTCCATCTTTTTTTATTAAAATACTTGTAAAAATTTTGAAAAAAAGTATAATACTATACATTGTGCGAGGTGTTATATTGAAAAAAGATCATTTAATGTCTTTAAAATATTTACTTATTTTAACTGTACCTATTTTTATTGAATTATTATTACAACTTGTAGTTGGATATTCTGACCAATTTATGATGAAAAAATATGAAAATGCCGTTAATGGTATTACGAATGCTAATGTTATTAATAATATGATAATTAATGCTTTTACCGTTTTTTCATCAGCGGCTATTATTTTAATTACCCAATATAAAGGAGCAAAAGATGAGACTCATGAGCGAAGTGTATATTCAGTAGCATTTTATTGTTTCTTTATTTTTTTCTTTAATTATTTTAGGACTTGGTCGTTTCTTTTTAAAATGGCTTCAGGTACCAGAACTTTCATATAATGATGCCTTGTTATACTTAATGATAACAGGTGGACTTTTATTCTTTCAAACCATGTCAACTACTCTATCATCTTTACTTAAGGCTAATAGCTGTATGAAAGAATCAATGGTAATTAATTTAATTGTGAATTTGATTAATATTCTTGGTAATTATTTTTTAATTAAAGTATTCGCTAAAATTGACCTTCCTATTTTAGGTGTTGCGATTTCTAGTGCAGGATCACGAATTATTGGTTTTATTTTAATGCTTATTATTTATATTAAAAAGGTTGGTATTCCTTTAAGTGTTAAGGTCTTTAAAAGTGAGATGGGTCAAACAGGAATTAAGCTTTTAAAGTTAGGAGCTCCATCAGGTGGAGAATCAGTTTCTTATAATTCATCCCAAATTATTATTCAGCTTTGTGCAAATCAGATTGTAAAATATAATGGTAATAATATTGGTATGGGAAATATTAAGACATATGCTTCAATGTTTGCGATGGTAACTTATATGTTTACATCGGCAATTTCACAGGCTATGCAGGTTATTATTGGTGAGCTTTTAGGTGCAGGTAGAACTGTTGATACAAATAAAAAGGTTAAACAAACAGCTCTTATTTCACTTTGTGCTTCAACAACCATAGCAATTTTATTTTTCATACTTTCTAACTATGCCTTTAAAATTTTTGATGTTTATGATCCTGAACTTTTGGCATTGGGACATAAAATTATGTTTGTGGAAATATTCTTAGAAATAGGCAGAGCCTTTAATATTGTTTTTGTAAGAAGTCTTCAAACAAGTGGTGATGTAATGTTTCCGACCATTTTAGCTATTATTTTTTGCTGGGTTGTAGCAGTGTTTGGTTCATTTCTTTTCGGTTCCTATACCTTCTTAGGTTTAGGACTTGTAGGAATATGGATATCTATGGCAATTGATGAATGCTCAAGGGCTGTAATATTTATTTTTAGATGGCGCAGCGGTAAATGGAAAAAATATAATCTTGTTAGTAATAATTAGCAAAAATGCTAATTATTTTTTATATACTTTATATACATTATTTTCTTATTGTGGTAAAATACCAGTGGTGATTTTATGGCAAATGTTACGATAATAGGTGCAGGACATTGGGGTATTGCCCTTGCAAGTGTGGTTGCAGCTAATGGATACAATGTTTTAGTTTATGCAAGAAAGGAAGAAGCAGCAAAAGCAATTAATAATGGCTATTCTAACTATTTTAAGAATATAAAGCTTAATAAAAATATTAAAGCTACATCAATTATTGATGAGGCTGTTTCTTTTTCAAATATAATTGTAGTTGCAATCCCGGTTGCGACAATTTATTCTTTTATGAATTCTATTATTCAAAATAATAGACAAAAGATTTATCTTTTTACATCAAAGGGATTATATAATGGTAGAAGCATATCATCTTTATTTTATGAAGAAAATGAAAATTTAAAATTAGCGGTTTTATCAGGACCAAGCTTTGCTTGTGAAGTTATGGATGGTAAAAATACTGCGGTTGTAATTGCATCGGATAAAACAAATATTGCACGTCAGCTTCAAATTATTTTTAATAATGCTCATTTTAGGGTGTATACTACTGATGATATTATTGGTGTTGAATATTGTGGTGCTATAAAAAATGTTTTTGCAATTATCTGTGGAATGATTGATGGGGCTAATATGGGTGCTAATACAAAAAATGCTATTATTACAAGAGGACTTAATGAAATAAGACGTGTAATTAGCTTTGTGGGAGGAAATCCGAAAACATTATATGGTTTAGCAGGTATTGGTGATATTATGCTTACTTGTAATTCTCTTGAAAGTAGAAATTATAGCTATGGTTTTCATTATACGAAGGATGCAAGTCTTTCATATAATCAAAATGGTACTATTGAGGGCTTGAATACAATTAATGAAATATATAAAATTGCTAAGGTTAATAATTTAGAAATGCCGATTATTGAATCCTTATATAATATTTTATTTAATAATTCAACGATTGATGTTGAATCTTTAAAGCTTATGAAACGTGATATGAAGGACGAATAATATGTTAGATGAAGTAAAATACAATAATTATATTGAAATATTAAAGCATGAGTTAATTCCAGCTATGGGATGTACCGAGCCAATTGCCCTTGCCTATTGTGCAAGAGCTTTAGTTGAACTTTTAGGTTCTATTCCTCAAAAAACTAATGCGACAATTTGCGGTAATATTATAAAAAATGTTAAATCCGTTATTGTGCCTAAAACAAATGGATTAAAAGGACTTGAGGCTGCAATAGCAGCAGGATATTATGCTAAGAGTCTTAATAATGGATTTAGTGTGCTTGAAACCCTTGATGATAGCGACTCTTTAAAAATAAGGGAATATTTAAAACTTGAAAATATTAAGGTTATGCCATCTAATAAGCCTTATAGATTATATATTGAGCTTGAGGGCTATGATATAAGTGGTAATCGTGCTAAGGTTGCAATTGCGGGAGAACATACTAATATTTGTCATAAAGAGTATAATGGCAATATCATTCTTGATAAAAATTTTGAAGAAATTCAGGCTGATGCAAAACTACATCAGAGCTTAAATGTGGTTGATATTATTGAATTTGCCAATACTGTTGATTTAAAAGAATTGAAAGATATATTACAAAGACAAATAAATTATAATCTTGCGATTGCTAAAGAAGGCCTAAAAAGTCATTATGGAGCAGGTATTGGTAGACTCCTTTTAGATACATATGGTAATGATACGAATGTGAGTGCTAGAGCATATGCGGCTGCTGCCTCGGATGCAAGAATGAGCGGTTGTCCCTTACCGGTAATAATTTTATCTGGTAGTGGGAATCAAGGTATTACCGCATCAATGCCTATTTATGTTTTTGCTAAAAATCTTAATGCTTCAAATGATGCAATGTTAAGAGCTTTAATTGTTTCAGATTTAATTACACTTGATCAAAAGAAGGAAATAGGAAGATTATCTGCATTTTGTGGAGCTACACTTGCGGCGATTGGAGCTGCTTGTGGTATTTGCTATTTAAAGGGTGGAAGTATTGATTTAATTTCACAAACAATTGTTAATGCTCTTGGTATAATTTCTGGTATGGTTTGTGATGGTGCTAAGCCATCATGTGCAGCTAAAATAGCAGAAGCGATTGATTCAGCTTTACTTGGCTATTACATGGCATTACATAATGAACGTTTTAAATCAGGTGAAGGCCTAATTACATCATGTGTTGAAGCTACAATTGAAAATGTAGGTAAAATGGCTCGTCTTGGTATGTCCCAAACAGACGATGAAATCTTAAAAATTATGTGCACCTGTAAGGAAGAATAAGCTAAAACTTATATTAAATTAGCATAAAAAGCTATTTTTTTACAATTTTTTCATTGAAATCGATAAAATATATATATTTATTAAAAATGTCACATTTACTTTACAAAAAAGTATTGCATTAAATTGTTAAGCGTGCTATACTTTAAATAGAAAGAAGGTAAAGAAATGTATATTAAAATTTATTATCAGGAAAATAATAACAATGTCGAAAAGCTTAGAGCTGTAGATAGAAATGACAAAGAAATTAGTTTAGATTACAAAAACATCTTAGGATGTCCTCTAACTGAAAGCTTAAAAAGACAGTTTTCTAACTTAAATAGAGGTTACTTTGTTACAAGATGGGTTAGAGAATAATAGAAGGCTTTAATATAGAGAAATCTATATTAAGCCTTTTTTTATCTAAACTTTAATTATATTAAAATGAGGTGCTATTTTGAAATATATACTTACAAATTGTAATATTATAAATGGAATTAGTGATTCTTTAATAAAGGGTAAATCAGTTGTTGTTAAAGATGATATTATTGAAGATATAACAGAAAACATTTTGCCATATAAGGATTATAAAATTATTGATTTAAAAAACAAATATCTAATGCCAGGCTTAATCAATTTGCATGTTCATTTGCCAGGGTCTGGGAATCCTAATGGCGGTAAAAACCAAAATAAGAAAACTGTTGATTTTTTAATGAAGCATTTTCTTACAAGAAAAATTGTAACATCATTATGTAAAAAATATGCTAAGATTGAACTTCAAAGTGGTGTTACAACAATAAGAACTGTTGGTGGTCTATCTGATATTGATTCCAAACTAAGAGATTTGAATTCTAAAAAAATGCCACGTATATTAGCTTCTAACATGGCTATCTCAGTTCCTTGTGGTCATATGGCAGGAGTACTTGCATATGAAGCAACAGATGTTTCTTCTGCATTAAAGTATTTAGATGAGATAAAGGCTACAAAGCCAGATCTTATTAAACTTATGATTACAGGTGGTGTATTGGATTCTAAGGTAAAGGGAGAACCTGGTGTTTTAAAGATGCAACCGGAAATAGTTAAGGCTATTACATCGGCTGCTCATTCTTATGGTTATAAGGTAGCAGCTCATGTGGAATCACCTGAAGGAGTAGAAGTTGCCCTTCTAAATGGTGTAGATACAATTGAGCATGGTGCTAAATTGAATGAGGAAATGATTTCCTTATTTAAGGAAAAGAATGCTGCACATGTATGTACTATTTCTCCAGCAGTACTATTTAAATATTTTAATAAAAAAGATTTATACTGTGATGATACTGGGCTTTATAATGGTGAGTTAGTATTTAAAGGAATTGTTGAATGTGCCAAGGCTTGTCTTGGAAATAATATTTTAGTAGGGCTTGGTACAGATACCGCTTGTCCTTATGTCACCCACTATAATATGTGGCGTGAAATTATCTATTTTAAAAATTTTTGTCATGTATCTAATGCCTTTGCTATTAATACTGCAACTCATATTAATGCCAGAATAGCCAGAATCGATAACGAAACCGGAAGTATTGAGGCTGGTAAAAGTGCTGATATGCTTGTTCTTGATGGAAATCCATTTATAGATTTAAAAACTTTAAAATCACCTTTAAAGGTAATTTTTAAAGGGAATATCAATAATAAGCCTAAAGTAAAGAAAAAAGCTTTAGTTGAAGAAAAACTTGATAATATTTTAACGCAAATTTATAATAATTAGACTAATTATCTTTTAATAAAACATGATTTATTATATAATGTATATATAAATGTAAAGGGTGATATTATGATGAAGAGCTATGAAATAGACTTCAAAGAAATATTTGGAAGTAACTATGAATATAAATTCTTTTCACCAGGAAGAATTAATTTAATTGGTGAACACATTGATTATAATGGAGGTCATGTTCTTCCGATTGCAATCAATTTAGGAATTTATGCATTAGTTTCAAAACGTCGTGATAAAAGCTTTGCTTTTTTCTCTGATAATTATTTTGAAATGGGGATTATAAAAACTAACAATTTTGATTATGCAAAAAATGATGGCTTCGCTAATTATCCTAAGGCTGTAATACGGTCAATGCTAGATAGTGGTATTAGCTTTCCTTTTGGTTTAAATATTTATTTTTATTCAACAATATCCGAGCAAGCTGGACTTTCCTCTGGTGCCTGCATTGAAGTTTTAACAGCTACGGTTTTAAACGAAATCTATAAATTAAATCTAACAAGTTTTGAACTTGCAATGAGATGTCATAAAGCTCAAAGTGAATATTTACAACTTAATTCAGGAATCATGGACCAATGTGCCATATCGCTTGCAAGAGAAAACAATGCTCTATTTTTAGATAATTATATGCTAAACTATGAATATATACCTTATGATTTAGGGGATTATTCAATTGTTGTTTGTCAAACAAATAAGCCAAGCCAAAAGGTAAATTCAAAGTATAAACAAAGAGTAAGAGAATGTCAAAGAGCACTGGATATTATTAAAAACAATTTTAATGTTCTAACATTAACTAAAATTCCGAAGGAATATTTAGAAATGATTGAAAATCTATTACCTGATAATAAATTATATCGCCGTGTATTACATGTCGTTACTGAAGAGGAGCGAGTACTAAAATCTTATGAAGCTTTGAAAGAACATGATATAGATACCTTCGCCTTACAAATGAATGCATCTCATGAATCTTTAAGAGATAATTATGATGTTTCTTCATCAGAACTCAATAAAATTGTTGAACTTGCAAGAAATGAACAAGGCTGCATTGCAGCAAGAATGACAGGTGCTGGTTTTGGAGGGTGCGCTCTTGCTTTAGTTCATAATGACTTCTTAGTTGAATTTAAAGAAAATATGGCTAAAAAGTATTTCGATGAAACAGGTATTCATGGTGCTTTCTTTGAGGTTAGTGCTTGTGGAGGACCAAGACGACTTCCAAAGGATACGGAATCCTTAAGTGATGCGATTGCATCGCTTGTACAATATGCAATCGATTCTCATTTAATTGAAGAAGAAGACCGGATATATACAACTAATCGTATCCTAGCATATTTAAATCTTGATTATATTGATGAAGGTACATCTCACCCTGAACCTCTTTATATGATTTTAGATACTATTATAAATTATGCGGCTAATATGGGAATAATTGAAAATACACCCGAAGCTAAAGATGCTTTTGATGCAACGATAATGAATGTATTTGTTCCTCGCCCATCAGCTATCATAAGAGAATTCTATAGTATAAGCGAAAAATCAAGCACTAAGGCTTTAGAGTATTTATATAATATAAGTCTAAGTAGCAATTATATTAAAAGAAATTTATTTTCTAACAATATTTTCTTTAATACAAAAACACCTTATGGTGAGATGGTTATTTCGATTAACCAGTCGCGAATTGAAAAGGATAGTCAAACTAAAGAAAAGCTTTTAAATATGGAAAGCATTAACTATCCAAAATGTTTGTTATGTAAAGAGGCTGTTGGTTATCATGGCCGTCTTGATTATCCAGCAAGAGACAATTTAAGAATTGTACCAATTACGCTTGCGGGTGAACAGTTTTATTTTCAATATAGTCCATATCCATATTTTTTGGAGCATTCAATTGTGCTAAACGCTCGTCATATTCCGTTTAAGATGAGTGAAAAAACATTTAAATATATGTTTGACTTTGTTGATATGTTCCCAACCTATTTTATTGGTACTAATGCTGATTTACCGATTGTTGGTGGCGGTATTTTACAACACGAGCATTTTCATACGGGAAAATATAATTTTCCAATTGTTAAGGCTAAATCTATTTATGAAGATAGTATTGATGATATAAATATTAAACTATTAGATTGGCCTGTAAGTGTCATAAGACTTGAGGGCAAGAATAAAGACGGACTAATTAATCTATCAACTAAAATCTTAAATAAATGGCGTAAATATGATGATTTAGAATCTAATATTATTGCTAATGATACTGAACCCCATAATGCAATAACACCAATTTTGCATCTTTATAAAGGTTCTTATATTTTGGATTTAGCTTTAAGAAATAATCGAAGAAGTGAAATGTTTCCTCTAGGAATATTTCATCCTCATGCAGAATACCTACATATTAAAAAAGAAAATATTGGCCTTTTTGAAATTATGGGCTTTGCCATTTTACCTAAGCGTTTAAAGGAAGAAATAACTTTATTAAAGGAAAGAATACTTACTCATTCAACAACTCAGGATGCCTCTTTAAAGAAGCATGAGGATTGGGTAATGAGTTTTATTAATAATTATAATTTTACAAAAGATAATATCAGCAAGATATTTGAAGATGAAATAGGTAAGGAATTTACAAATATGCTGCTTGATTGTGCCGTTTTTAAGCCTAATGATTTAGGAAGAACGCATTTTAAAAAATTTATCAGTCAAATAATTACACAAAATAAATAGAAATTAGTAAAATGCTTGCAAAAAGAAATTTTTATGGTATTATTTATGTATAAATAAAATAGAGGTAGCGGTGCATCATAGTACTTTATGGAGGAGGCGTCCTTAGAAGTAAAGGAAAGGTAATCATCGCCGAACATTTTAGCTAGGCATGGCTATTTTGTGGGACTATAGAAAATATCTATAGTACTCCTACTAGTAATAGTAGAGGCGCTAACAATAATTCTTTTTTGACAATGAAATGGAGGCCTCTAGCTTCCATTTTTTATATTTAGGAGGTCTATATGACAATTAATTATCAAGAACTTAAAGAAAAGTATGGTACACCATTATATGTTTTTAATGAGAATAATATTATTAATATTATGAGGGAATATAAAGAAAGCTTTAAATCAAATTATTTTAAAACTGATGTTTTATATGCATCTAAGGCTTTATCAATCTTACATATTTATAAATTATGTAAAGAAGAAGGGCTTTACGCTGATGTTGTATCAATGGGGGAGATTTATACCGCTTTAAAGGCTGGAATGAACCCAACTCATTTATATTTTCATGGAAATAATAAACAAATTGAAGAACTTGAATATGCAATTTCAAATGGTGTAGTTCATATTGTAATTGATTCCTACGCTGATTATTGTCATATTGAGCGTGTTGCAAGCTCTTTAAATAAAAAGGTTAGCTGTCTTATTAGACTAAATACAGGTGTTGAAGCTCATACTCATAAATTTATTGTAACAAGCCATATAGATTCAAAGTTTGGAATGTTGATTGATTCAGAGGATTTAAATAAGACCTTAAAAGGAATTGAAAATTCAAAGAATGTTATATTAGAAGGCTTTCATTCCCATATTGGCTCGCAAATTTTTGAAATTGAGGGCTTTTATGCCGCTATTGATAAGTTAGTTACATATCTTAAAAACTTTAAAGAGCCTATGGCATTAAATCTAGGCGGTGGCTTTGGTGCTAGATATACAAAAGACGATCATCCTATGGCCGTTAGAGATATTGTTGGTCTCATTGTTAAGCATACAGAAGAAAAATTAAAGGAAAATGGTGTTACAATTTCACATTTAATGATAGAACCAGGTAGATCAATCGTCTGTGAGGCTGGTACAACTCTTTACACAATTGGGGCAGTTAAGCATACGCCTCATCGTGAATATTATTTTATTGATGGTGGTATGACAGATAATATTAGACCAGCACTTTATCAAGCTAAATATGAGGGCTTTATTGTCGGAAAAGAGGACAGTCCTAAGAAAATTATAACTGTTGCTGGTAAATGCTGTGAATCAGGAGATATTATTATGGAAGATACAAAGCTTTCAGAAGCGGGTGAGGGCGATTTACTTGTTGTTAAATCAACAGGTGCTTATGGCTATTCTATGTTTTCAAATTATAATAAGGCCCTAAGACCAGCAGTAGTATTTGTATCTTCTAGTGGTGATTTCCTTGCTGTAAAAAGGCAAACTCTTGAAGACATTATTAGAGGTGAGGTAAGTGAAAATATCTAAATATCATGGCTTAGGCAATGATTTTATTATTACAGAATATGAGCCTAATGTTTGTTACCAAAAATTAGCTATTAATTTAACTAAAGAGCATTTAAGCATTGGTGCTGATGGCTTTATTGTTGTAAAAAAGAATCCCTTAGAAATGTTATTTTATAATAAGGATGGTTCTATGGCACCTATGTGTGGCAATGGTATTCGTTGTTTCAGTCATTACGTAGTGAAAAATGGAATTGTAAATTCTAACAGTTTTGATGTTAAAACCGGTGCTGGAACAATGAAGGTAGAAGTTATTTCTAGACTTCTTAACGATTTTCGAGTAAAAATTAATATGGGACATCCTTTATTTGATAACAATATGATTAAAGCTTCAGAAAATAAAAATTATTTTGGGCTTCCGATATTATTTAATAATAAGGAATATGTAACATATAGTTTTTTTATGGGAACAATTCATACGGTTTTAATTACTGATCATATAGAAGAAATGATTTCTTTAAATATAGGACCATTTATTTCGAATAATCCTTTATTTAAAGAAAAAACAAATGTTAATTTTGTAGAAAAAATGGATGATATTAATTATAAAATAAGAACGTTTGAACGAGGAGTAGGTTACACGTTGGCGTGTGGTACGGGTGCTTGTAGTGCTTTTGTTACCTTAAATAAACTCGGGCTTGTTGGTGATTATTGCTATATGCATCTTCCATATGGTATTTTAAAAATTACTAAAGAAAATGATAATATATATATGGAAGGACCATCAAAACACGTTTTTGATACAGAAATCGAGGTAGATGATAATGAAATTTAAAGGATCTTATGTAGCACTTGTAACACCATTTGATGAAAATGATAATGTTAACTTTGAAGTACTTGCAAATTTAATTGATTTTCATCTAAAAAGTCATACTGATGGACTTGTTGTTTTAGGTACAACAGCTGAGGCAGCGACGATGAGTCAAGAAGAAAAGGATGAGGTTGTAAAATTTGTAGTTAAAAAAGTAAATCACAAAATTCCGGTTATTGTAGGAAGTGGTTCTAATTCGACTAAGCTTGCGTGCCTAGCTTCTAAAAGATATGAAGAATTAGGTGCTGATGCTTTACTTGTAATAACTCCTTATTATAACAAAACTAATCATACAGGTATTATTAAGCATTTTAGTGAGGTTGCTAAATCGACAAGGCTTCCGATTATTATGTATAATGTTCCTTCAAGAACTGGTATGTCTTTAACATACGAAGAAATTAAGGAATTAAAGGAAATTCCTAATATTTGTGGTATTAAAGAAGCTTCTGGTAATATTAGTTTTGTTGCAAAGGTTGCGACTTTAATAGATGATAATTTTTCAATGTTATCAGGAAATGATGATCAAATAGTTCCTATTATGAGCTTAGGTGGTGATGGCGTAATTTCTGTTCTTGCTAATATTGCTCCTAGCGTTGTTCATCAAATTACATCTTTAATGCTTGAAGGTAATTATAAGGATGCTTATAAATTGCAGCTAAAATATTTAACCTTAGCTAATGATTTATTCTTAGAAACAAATCCTATTCCAGTTAAAGAAGCCCTAAATTATATGGGCTTTAAGGTTGGACATGTTCGCCTTCCTCTTGATGAGATGGGCCCTAAAAAAGAAGTATTACATCAAGAAATTGATAGATTAGGAGATGAAATAAAGTGAAAATTTGTTTAGTTGGATATGGAGCAATGGGTCATGTTGTAGCTGATTCAATATCATCAGATGATATTATTAGTGGTATTGTTGCTCCTGGATATAATGAAAATTTTGAAGGAATTGAATCAGATGTTATCATTGATTTTTCGCATCATTCAAATATTTTTAAAATTCATGAATATGTTAAAAAAACACATAAGCCTGTTGTAATTGCAACAACAGGCTATACAGAAGATGAAATGGAGCTTGTAAACGATTTAAAAAATTATGCTCCTGTGCTTTATAGCTCTAATTTTTCTTTAGGTGTTATTTTAATGAACCGTGTTGTAAGAGAAATATCACCAATTTTAAGAGAATCATTTGATGTTGAATTAATTGAAAAACATCATAATAAAAAGGCTGATGCACCTTCAGGGACTGCCAAAATGCTTATTGATTCAATTGAAGGAAATGATAAAATACCCTGTATTTATGGTCGTGAGGGAGCGTCTAAACGTAAGCCTTTAGGTGAAATAGGTGTTCATTCTGTTCGTGGCGGTACAATTGTTGGTGAACATGAGGTTATCTATGCGGGTCTTGATGAGGTTTTTTCTTTAAAGCATGAGGCATTTTCTAAAAAGATATTTGCTAAAGGAGCCTTACTTGGTGCTAAATGGTTAATCTCAAAGGGAAAAGGAATGTATGATATGGAAGATGTACTTTTTGGAGGGAAAGATTAATGGATGCAAATTATATTATAAATTATATTAAAAATGCTAAAAAGAAAACTCCTGTTAAGGTTTATTTAAATGCTAAGGAAGAAATTAGATTTCCTAAAGCAAAGGTTTTTGGTTCTAATAATTCTTATGTAATTTTTGGTGAATGGTCAGATATTGAGCCTGTATTAGTAGAAAATAAAGAGCTTATTTTGGATTATATTGTTGAAAATGATATGCGAAATAGCGCTATTCCTCTTCTTGATAAGAAAAATATTAATGCTCGTATTGAACCGGGTGCTATTATTCGTGACGAAGTAGAAATTCATGATAATGCGGTTATTATGATGGGAGCCATAATTAACATCGGCGCCATTGTAGGAGAAGGCTCTATGATTGATATGGGAGCTGTTTTAGGTGGAAGAGCAATAGTTGGTCGTCATTGTCATATTGGTGCTGGTACTGTTCTTGCGGGAGTTGTTGAACCTGCAAGTGCTAAGCCTGTTACAATTTGTGATAATGTTTTAATTGGAGCAAATGCTGTTGTAATTGAAGGCTGTACAGTTGGTGAAAATTCTGTTGTGGCAGCAGGTGCGGTTGTTATTGAGGATGTTCCGGCTAATGTTGTAGTTGCGGGTTGTCCTGCTAAAATTATTAAAACAATTGACGAAAAAACAAAGAGTAAAACTGCTTTAGTTGATGCTTTAAGAAGCTTGTAGGAGGAATTATGTTAAAGGTAGTAAAATTTGGAGGCTCAAGCCTTTCTGAGGAAAAGCAATTTAAAAAAGTTTATGATATTATTAAATCTGATAGTGAAAGAAGAATAGTTGTAGTTAGTGCTTTAGGTAAGCGTGATTCACATGATTCAAAAATAACGGATTTGCTGTATATTTTACATGCACATATTAAATTTAGTGTTCCTTATGATGATATTTGGAATATGATTGAAAAAAGATTTATTGATGTTAAGGAATCGTTAAAACTTGATTTTGATATTAAATCTGAGCTTGATCATATTCATAGTGAATTGAAAAAAGGAATTAGTGAGGATTATTTAGTTAGTCGTGGTGAGTATTTAACGGCTAAGCTTATGGCTTCATATTTAGGTTATACTTTTAAAGATGCTAAGGATTTAATTAAGTTTGACTATGAAGCTAAGATTGATTATGATAAGACGGAACCTTTAGTTAAGGAAGCCTTTATTACATCCGAAAAAATAGTTGTACCAGGTTTTTATGGCTCTTATCCAAATGGTGATATTAAGCTTTTAAGCCGCGGTGGGTCTGATGTAACTGGTTCTATTTTAGCTAAATCTATTCATGCTGATTTATATGAAAATTGGACTGATGTATCTGGTATTTTAGTTGCGGATCCACGTATTGTAGAAAATCCGATGGCAATTAAAGAAATCACTTATCATGAATTAAGAGAATTATCATATATGGGAGCTAATGTTTTGCATGAAGAAACAATTTTCCCCATTCAGTCTTTAAATATTCCTATTAATATTAAAAATACTAATCGTCCAATGGATTCGGGCACTTTAATTTTAGATGAATGTAGTGATAATACACAACCTATTACTGGTATAGCAGGAAAGAAAAATTTTATATCTTTCTCAATTTTTAAAAATCATATGTCTAATGAAATTGGTTATGTAAGAAAGGTATTATCTTTATTTGAAAGATATAATGTATCAATTGAACATATTCCTACGGGAATTGACACTGTTTCAATTGTTTGTTCAGCTGATTCAGTTGAAAAATATAAATATGAAATAGTTCAAGAGTTAAAATCAAGCTTAGGAGCTGATAACGTGTCTGTTATGGAAGAATTAAGCTTGATTGCGGTTGTTGGACGTAATATGAAGGGTTATATTGGTCTTTCAGGAAAATTGTTTTCTGTTTTAGGTGAAGAAAAAATTAATGTAAGAATGATTGCCCAAGGTCCTGAGGAAATTAATATTATTCTTGGTATTGATACTAAGGATTATGATAGAACCATTCGATTAATTTATGATAATTTAATTAGATAATAGGTAAATCATATGAAAAAAATTGTATTTTCTTTTTAACAATTCAGTATGTTATTGATACTCTAGACCATAGTATATTACGCTTTTTTCAAAATAACTGGTCTTTCTTTACTATTTTTATGATTATCTGTGCTTCAGCATCAATAGCACTTTTAATTGTTATAGGAATATATACTATAAAGTCCTTTAAGAAAAATTATAAATTTGAGATAGAAGAGTTAGTTTTATTACTTGTTGCTATATGTGTTAACTTAACATTTATGATGATATTTAAAATATATGTTTTTAAAATGAATATTGATGGATATAATCAAGTTTTGAATGAAGATATTTTAAATACCTTTAAAGTACATAAGTTAAATACAATTGTTAACTATATATTATTTATTGTAGAAGGAATTGTAACGTTATTTTATTCAATTAAAGCTTTAATAAGTAATAAAAATAATTAAAAGCCTTAGGGCTTTTTTTCTTTTTTTGTGCATAATGTTATTTAGGTGATATTTTGCAAGGTATAATTTTAAGCGCAGGCTATGGAGTAAGACTAGATAAATATAAGCCTAAGCCTCTAGTTGAAATTTTAGGTAAGCCACTAATTGATTATGCTTATGATAAGCTTAAGGCTCTTAAAATAAATGAGATAACAATTATTAAATCACCAGCTTTAAAGCTTGAACATAATTGTAGACAATTAATTCAGGCACTCCCTTTAGGTACGGGAGACGCCTTAAAACTTATTAAAGAAAAAGGAACTTTTTTAGTTCTTCCTGTAGATACGCCTTTAGTATCAAAAGAAACACTTTCAAATTTAATAAAATATCATTTTAAACATAAAAATGATATTACAATTTTAGCATCTAAGGTAGAAAATCCTTATGGGTATGGTAGAATTTTTAACTATCCTTTAAGAATAAAAGAGGAGAAGGATTTGACTAATTTCCAAAGAAAAAAGAAACTTGTAAACGCAGGAATTTATATTTTAAATGATAGGGTGCTAAAATATCTTGATAAAATTGAAAAAAATAAGATAACCTTAGAATATTATTTCACAGATATCTTTAAATATTTACCATCTAAGATTAAAAAAGGAATTTATCAAATAAACAAGGGAGAGGAAATTTTAGGAATAAATACACCTCTAGATTTAATTAAAGTAACTAATTTATTATCATCTAAAATTAATCAAAATTTAAGAAAAAATAATGTTTTTGTAAATAAAGCCCAAATTGGACCAGATGTTAAAATTACACCAGGTGTCAAAATAAGTGACAATTCAATTATTTTAGGAAATACAATAATTGAAGGAAATACATATATTATTGATTCTTTAATTGAAGATTCTAAAATTATTAGTTCTATTATTGGACCATATGCTCATTTAAAGCATAGTATTATAGAAGAAAGTACAATTGGTAACTTTGTTGAGGTTAAAAATAGTGAGATAAAAAAGCAAGTTAAGGCTAAGCATTTATCATATATAGGAAATGCTTTAATTGAAGATGGTGTAAATATTGGGGCAGGTGTTATTTTTTCTAATTTTGATGGTAAAATAAAAAGTAAAAGTAAGGTGGGTTCTTATAGCTTTATTGGATCTAATTCAACGATTATTGCACCAATTACAATTGGTTCTAATTGTTATATTGGCGCAGGTTCTGAGGTTACATCATCTTTAAATGATAATACCTTTTATTTAAGAAGAGGAAATGAAAAGCGTGCACTAAATAAGAAATTGATTGAAAAGAAAGAATAAAGAAAGTAAAATAGGATTAGGAGTTGATTTTATGGATCATCTTAATCGTTATGAAAATAAATCAATTTTTTATACAAGGCTTTCTTTAGTCGGCAATATTTGTTGGGTAAGCTTAAAACTAATATTAGGATTTTTAGTTTCTTATGTCTTTCTAGCTTCTGCTTTATTTCAAATTTTTATTGTAATATCTAAAGCTTATTTATATTTTAATATCAAAAAAAGAGATTATGCCAAGATAATTGATTATCATTTTGTAGGAATTATTACTTTATTTGCAAGTGTTCTATATGGCTTTTATTTTTTAAGTATTAGAGATAATCTAAAAAGCTATGAAATGAATGTAGCTATTTTATTTGCAATTGCAGCATTTGTAGAAATTGGTGTTTCTTTATTTGGTATTTTTAAAACTAAAAAAGGCGTTCCTTTGTTTCGCATTTTAAAACTTTTAAACTTTTCAGTTGCTTTAACCTCCCTTGTTTTATGTCAAAGAGCAATTTGCTCATTTGCGGATACTGCAGGTGAGATGGATTTTTTAAATAAATATATGGGTTTTATAGTCAGTATAATTATTTTTATGATTTCTCTTTATATTTATTTTGGCGCTCATTTAGGAAGAGATAATTGCTATTATACATATAAAGGAAAAATTAGCGGTGATATATATATGACTAAATCAAGAATATACCCTAATTATTATTATAAGTATATTTGTGAAAATAATTTAATCACTGGGAAAATTGAAATTAGTAAAAATCCTCTTTTTCACAAAAATATATTCGTTACAGTATTAATAATTGTTTTTTCAGAAATTTTAATATTTCCATATCTACTTGGCTTATTATTTTTTCAAATTAGATATTCTAATATTGGTTTAAAGCTTGATAAGATTATGAGCGATAGAAATTTAAAGAAGCTTCATATAACGGATAATGAATTTGATACTATTTATAAGCTTAATGTGAGTGATTTAGATTTTTCCTTTTTAATAGAATATTTACCTTCAAATTTACAAAAAAAATATCATAATATTTCCAATTTGTCATATAAAAATATATCACTTGCAGGATATTTTTTGTTAATAAATGCTATTTATGACTATTATGGAGTTTACTATTTTCCGGATTTTAAGGAAGGAAAGCCATTTGATTTAGCTCTTGATTTTAAATTTAATATTTCTCATTCAAAAAATGTTGTTGTACTTGCAACATCCTATGATGAGGTAGGAATTGATATTGAATATAAAAGAAAATTATCAGATAAGGTAAAGAAAAGATTATTTGAAAATGAAAAAATAAACGATAAATCGGCAACTCGAAAATGGACTAAATTAGAATCAGCTATTAAGCTTGAGGGAAGTAGTATTTTAAAA